>UMFC01003399.1_pt1 | contig 15597 bp, 8 predicted proteins | sample 1964931 | NCBI WGS metagenome assembly UMFC01 (sample SAMEA4836038, study PRJEB28245) | human gut metagenome | biome: gut microbiome; material: fecal sample | place: Denmark | collected 2008 | reverse complement strand
CACATCGAAGGGCTGGGCTACTTCGCCCCCACCCTGGAAGCCACACAGAAAGTGACCCGCAGCACCCCGAACAAGCACCTGAAACTCCGGCTGAAGAGCATCAGCTTCCGTCCCGACGTCAGGCTGAAACAAGCGATGACGGGAGTCAGTGCTATCCGCAGCAAATACACCCGCCACTCCCTGAAGCTTTCGGAGGTGGAGATAGACATGAAGCTGAAAGAATACTTTTCCGACCACGACGTGCTGATTCGCAGCGACTTCCAAGCGCTGTGCGGCATGGCACGCACCACCGCGAACGTCCACCTGAAACGGTTGCAGCAAGAAGGCAAGCTGAAGAATGTGGGGAAGCCCACGCAACCCATCTACCGGGCCATGCCGGGGTACTACGGTGTGTCGCGCGATGCAAAGGCTGAGCGATGAGGATGGAAAGCGGTTTCACCGGGAAAACCGATGAACAGGAGGATGGGAGGAAGAGGTGAAGGAGATGCAGGGATAAAAAGAAACATTCTGCGCCCTGACATCAGGGGTAATACAAAAAGGAATGTGAATTGCATCCGGAAAGGCAATAGAGAATGAATGCGAAAAGGCGAATCTCACGACTCGCCTTTTCCTGATTTAACCATTAAACAATTGTACTATTCGGTTAATGTATTTACAATTATCCGATGTTACGGGCGACCAATAAGGTCGGGGGTAACGACAACTGCTTTGGGTTTAAAAATCTTTCATACATTCAGTAAATAGCGATTACTTATTGGAATTATCAATAACTGCAAATCCAACATGACCACTTTTATGAAATGTCACGGTCGAACCAACGCCTACGACACCATCAGCATTCACGACCGCAGAATAACCATCAGCTATAGATTCAACAACATACACTCCACTTGGTATAAAATAGAACCACATACTCATATATGTAACACTTCCGTGCAACATAATACTTTCATCAGTATCCTGATTTAGAAGAGTTATAGATCCACCCGTAAATTCGGGTGTCGAAGTTATTACAACCCTTGCATATCCTTCCGGAGTAGGAAGGTTATTTGCCATTGAATACGGTCCAAAAACCTCATTTGTTTGTTTATTGCCAGCATTTGCAGCTAACGCAAATAAAATAAAAGATAGAGTTAAAAATATATTTTTCATTGTACACTGAATTTATAGGTTAAGGGGGGGAGAACTATAACATTCGTCCCCCCCCTATATTAGCTTTTAACTACTCAAAAACCGACTTTTACTTGTTGGGAATCTTCTTATAGCAGAAAAACCAACCTTCATAACCATTGGACGAAGGAGCCGCCAATACAAGATGGTCACCATCAGCCTTGATAATCTGATAAGTGTAACAACGTTGGTTGCCATCATTAGGCAATACGCCCAGCAAAGGCACAGTACCATTGAATTTCATCGTACCGATTCCCCAACCAACTACAGCTTGATCAGTAGTGACCGTAACAGTTCCTTTCTCACCACGACTGGTATTAACACCGCTCAGATTGAGCGAGAACCAAGCACCGGCTCCATCGTTTGGCATGCCTTTCCCCGCAGCTTGTTCATCAATATCAGCTTGATCGGGCGCACCCCACCAACCGGGCGTCGTATCACTTCCCCAAGCACCATTGCCCCAATAGCGAGATTGAGTATCGTCCCACGTCCAAGTAGTAGTTCCAAATCCACCATCAACACCAAAAATAGCATCAAAGATAACAGGCAAGTCCGTAAACGTCGTTACATTCAAAGATTTCGCAGAAGACTTTACAACTGTACCATCTTGATTGATAGTAGAAATATAATAACTTACTTCACGTGCAGGAGGCACAACCTGAAAACTAAGATTCTGACTTGTACCTTCAACGACTACCGCATCATTATCTGCAGAACAGACCTTGATATAACGAGCAGTGGACTGCCTGACCGTAATATTGTTGTTACCTTCACTCTTGGCAACCAGCTCAAAGCTATTACTCAAATCGTCGGCAGATACACTACTGTCCATTCCCACTTCTTCGACTATGGGATTGCAAGCCGTAAAGAACAAAGCCAACAACGGAGCTGCTAATAATATTTTTTTCATACTATAAATTGCTTGTTAAAATTAAACATTTAGTCGGCATTATTTCCAACCATTATATTCGCTATCGGCACCTGTCCAACCTTCATTCTGTACAACACTACCTATAGCCACCTGGCTTTCGGGCATTTTCTGGAATCCGGCAGTAGCCTTATAGCGAGTTGCATATCCTCCATTGTGCGCTGTATTTTTATCAGGTATGCCACAATAATAAACCGGCTGGTTAGTTTGTCTTTCCAATGCCTCTACCGCAATATGCCAACGACGGATATCGTTCCAACGGATACCTTCGAGTGCCAGTTCCCAACGACGTTCGTTCTGCAAGGCTTCCAGTGAATATGCAGCAATCGGATCCAAGCCTGCACGCCGACGTACTCGATTAATGCCTGCCACGTCCCCCTTCAACTCACTCTGCATCAGCAGAACATCAGCAAAACGAATGAGCACCAAATCGTGGATATTGTTCAACTGCATATTATTAGCACCTTGATCCCAGCCAACAGCGCCATACATCAGATTCTCAAAACAGCATACATAAGGATTATCACTGACCTTAATGTATTCTTCCTGCGAACCATCATTTACGCATGAGATAGGTGCCCACTTCTTTGCGTAGTAGTCAGTTTCTTGCACAAAGTCGGCCCAACCACCATATGTATAAGAAGATTTCTCAGTCCAATCTTGAATAGTAGCCTCACGACGGACATCCTTACCATCGCGATCGGCACTCTTCCAGTCATCCACTAAATTAGGAGCTACCGGACCAGCTCCCCAACCTTGACCAAAGGGGAATGTGTTTTCATAGGATTGGCCACCACGTACACCCATGTGCAATGCAATTCCATTACCATAACCGATAGTGGTTGACCATGAAGCCAACTTATTGAATTTAATGGCAAACATGGATTCCGGATTTACGGCATTGTCATCCTCTGCCCATTTCAACTCTTGACCTTTCGTATAGTCATAATCTTCCACTGTATAGCGATTCGTATAAGCCCACAAAGAACGGAAATCGTCGACCAACTGATAGCCGGAGTTGTTCACGCAATCGTCTACATAAGCAATCACATTTTCTTTTGTCAACGTAGTCCCGTCGGGCAATGCAACTGAAGACATCGGATTATAAGTAGAGTTGGTAAGGTCAGCCAATGTCTCACCATTCCCATACATACCTGTATAAAACAAGAATATACGGGCTAGCAATGCTTCTGCAGTATATTTATCCACATGACCATCAGTATTGCGAACAGCAGGCATCATCTCAATGGCATCACGCAAATCTTGCAGCATCTGTCCATAAAGAGTTGAAACTTCACCCTGCGTAACCAACTCACCGGAAGGTACAATAACCAAAGGAACATTCCCATACATACTAGCTAAATCAAAGTGATAGTATGCACGAAGAAAAAGTGCCTCCCCCAAAAATTTAGCTTTACTTTCATCACTCATAGCCGTATTTGGCAATGCACTAATCAATGTATTGGCACGGTTAATACCCTGATAACGTAACGTCCAGAAATTATTAGTCATATCAGCGTTATAGTTGGTTATCAAGTCCATAGCCTGCATCAATTTATCATTGGTTCCACCGCCGCCCAAAGCATCATCGCTGGCCAACTGTGCATAATACAAGAACGACTCTTGAGGATAAGCATGTACTGCATTCAGGTTCTGATAAATACCGGCCAAAGCCGCAATACCATCAGCCTCGGACACAGGAAAGTTTTCAGTTGAAAGCTCACCCATATTTTCTACATTATTGATATCACAAGACACAACGCCCAATGCAATACATGCAGAAGTCAATAAATAGGTTATTTTTTTCATACGAGTAATCATTTTAAAATTTAACATTAACACCAAACATATAGGTACGAGGCGTAGGATAATTACCCACATCAACCCCTGTCACCCAAGGCTCATTACCATTGATGGCGCGACCATTTTCCGGATCCATTCCTTTATAACCGGTAATAGTGAAAAGATTCTGTGCTGCTGCATATACACGCAGTTGCTGGAACGGACAGCTCTTCCACAATCTCTTGAAATCATAACCTATTGTCAAATTTTGCAAACGAAAATAATCAGCGTCTTCTACATAAATATCGGAAATGGACTGCCAGTTCACACCTTCATTCATACGGGCTATCAAAGGATACTTATTGGAAGTTCCTTCACCATGCCAATAGTTGTACACCTCAGTTGTATAGTTTTCCTGCTCACCGTCAGTAAATTTACGGTAAGAACGGGCAACCTGCTGACCCAAAGCCGCAAAGCCGGTAACAGACAAATCAAATCCCTTATAACCGAAGTTCAGGCTAAGTCCCATTGTCACATCAGGATGAGGATTACCAAGTTCCGTCTTATCTTCCGCATTGATTATGCCATCTCCATTTACATCTACAAACTTCAAATCACCCGGTTTCAGCGTATTGCCTTGCAAAGAGTTAGCAGCACTACCATCTTTCAATGTTGCAACATAAGCCTCCAAATCTGTTTGGTTCTGAATAACTCCGTCCGTCTTATATCCCCAGAAATAACCGATGGGATGTCCCTCTTCAAAACGAGCCATATAGCCAGTACCTTGAGAAAGGAGGTCATTACCGCCGTTATTGTATTTACGGGTACTGTTGACTTCAGTCACTTCATTCTTATTGTATGCCATGTTCCAGTTTACGCCATACGTAAAGTCTTTGCCAATACGATCATTCCAATTCAATGCAAGTTCCACACCACGGTTACGAACCGTACCTGCATTCTTCAGTTGCTCTGAGAAACCGGTAGTAGGGGTTACGGGAACTTTCAACAGCAAATCTTTAGTTTTCTTCTCATACCAATCGAAAGTAACTCCCAGACGACCACTCAAGAAACGTGCATCAATACCGATATTGGTTTGTTCTGAAGTTTCCCATGTAATCTCCTCATTGGCCAAACGGGCAGGAGAGGCACCGGAAGTGTAACCATCCTTATTATTTCCGAATGAATAGTTACTATAAGCATCATAAGCGAAAGTAGCCTGGTAAGCAAAGGCATCAACGGCATTCTTATTACCGTTCTGTCCCCAACCGGCACGAACTTTCAAAAATTCAAGCCAATTCTGTGTACTTTCCATGAACTTTTCGTTTGTCACTACCCAACCAGCCGAGAATGAAGGAAAATACCCCCAACGTTTGCCTGGCGCAAACACAGATGAGCCATCGGCACGAATGATAGCCGATATCATATACGTTTCATTAAAGTTATAATTCAAACGGCCAAAATAGGACATTCCACGAGTATCACCATAAGGTTTTCCTGAAACCGTAGCTTTTCCTGTATTGTTCTTGACAAAGGACATATAAGCATGATCCAAGTCACCGAACACGGAATTCGTAGCTGTCGCATTCAGAGTAAATCCATAATCCGGACGAGATTCACCATATTCAGTACCCACCAATACATCGAAATCATGCTTGGCTATGTTGAATTTATAGTTAATGGTATTTGTTGTACTCCATCCCCAGCCCAAACCAGTATTATTGGTTGTCTGGTCTATCGTGCGGCTATCACCCTGATCATTCAATTTATAAACCGGCAAATAAGCCCGCCATGACCAAGAACTTTGATTATAATTCACCTGACCGCGATACGTCAAATTCTTAATAGGTTGAATCTCCAACCATCCACTAAGGTTGAAACCAAAACTTGCACTCTTGTTATTCGCACTCTGCCCATTCATCATAGAAGCAATGGGGTTAGTGGTATATGAATTATAATTAAACCAGCCTTCAGTACCTGAATTCTTCAAATCTTCATAACCGAAATATTCACCATCCTCATTATAGATAGGAACCAACGGATTGGCACGCAACATATTTGAAAGCATGTTACCATATTGATTACCATTATCTAGACCTTGATTCTGTTTGTGTTGGAAATAAAGATTTTCGCCGACTTTTACCACGTCAAGACCAGCATCATTGCGATAAACCACGTGTTCTGAATTCATACGTACTGTGAAACGGCGATAATCCGACTTAGCCATATTGCCGAACACACCATCTTGATATTGATAACCAAGACCGGTAGAGAATTTCGTACGATCCGTACCACTGGTAATATTCAACGCATGATTTGTAGTTACTGCATTTTTATTTCGTAAAGCTTCCATGAAATTGGAGCCTTCATTCGAACCATTCCTATAAGCAGTCAACAAATCCGCATCTATGAAACGTGCCCAATCATGAGGCTCAACACCACTGTTAAAACGCACCATATCTTGCACTTCCATATATTGCTTAGCAGTCAGCAAATCTGGCATTCTATAAACATTCTGCCAACCGATGTTTCCATCATAACTAATTTGAATCTTACCTTCCTTACCTTGCTTCGTTGTTACCAAAATAACACCATTGGCAGCAGCAGAACCGTAAATTGCACAAGAAGCTGCATCTTTCAACACGTCAATACGCTCAATATCTGCCGGATTTAGATTATTGATATCACCACTCACACCATCAATAATATAAAGTGGTTTTGTATCACCATTTGTGCCGGCACCACGAATCGTAACTTTAAATCCATCACCCGGCTGACCGGAAACGGCCTGAATATTTACACCCGGAGACTGGCTCTGCAAAGCACCCAATGCCTGCGTAGTATTTAATTTTGCGATGTCTTCGCCTTTTACCTCCACAGTAGCACCTGTCACCAGTTTCTTCTTCTGTACACCGTAACCCACTACTACGACTTCATCCAGCAATTCAGCATCTTCCTTCAGCTGAATTTTGAAACTAGTCTGGTTACCTACCACGATTTCTTGCGGCTGATAACCGATAAAAGACACTACAATCGTGGCTCCCGGCTGAACATTCAATGTGAAATTACCGTCAATGTCGGTAATGACACCATTTGTGGTTCCTTTCTCCAATACATTGGCACCGATGACCGGTCCCATTGCATCCGTTACAGTACCTGTGATTTTTTTTGCTTGCTGCACAGCATCTATTGCATCGACCGATGCGGCGAAAAGTTGCGGAGTATAAGTCAGGCTGACAGCCGAACAGATACCCACGAGCAGCGCGGTTCTTCTGAAATTTAAATTCATACTTGTATTTTTCTTAGATTAATGAATTGGTATTACCTGGCGGCATCTACCGTTTAATATAAGGTTAAACTTCTCTTTTTGAGGAAAAATTAAATATACCTTATTTATAAAGTGGTTGGCATACATATCACTCCTTTCTCATAGGCATTTTTCATTTCATTAGCGGTTAAACATTATATGATTATTATCAAATTTTAGTTAGGCTTGACAAAAGTAGACTTTTAGCAACAAACCTTATAATACTATTTTATCAAATAACGACACTCATTTAACATCCATTACTATTTTTCCTAAAAAGTATAAAGGATAAAAGCAAAAGTGTCGCTCCGGCACAATGACCAGAGCGACACTTCCTATTGTCCGTTATCTTATATAATCAGTTAACAAGGCATCAGCCGACAAGCTAACGAGGGGGAAAGCCTACTTCATAGAGGGCAATTGCTCGCGACTGATGACGAATTCCTGCTTCATGGCATCCTGCCACCAAACCTCATCAGCATGCTGGTGCCCTGCCAATGTTGTAGCATTATACTGATACCACGGCATGAAGAATGCCCAACGAGCACTCTCATTCCACTGTCCTGAGAATTTAGCGACACTACCACATTCACTCAAAGCAATTATTTTCTGCGGATAAGAACCACGTATCAAATTATATTGTGCAGCATTATCCGATTCGGATGTTTTATTGTATATATCGCGCCCAATAATATCCACATAATCATCACCCGGATAGAAATCCGCATCCTTCGTCTGAGTAGTCCATACCCAAATCAAGTTATTAAGCCCCTTCTCCTTGAAGTAATCAAACATATAACGCCATAACTGTTTGTACGTCTCCGCACCGTCATATCCCCACCAGAACCAAGCCGTTCCACCGTTGTACTCATAAATATTGCCTGCCGCTTCATGAAGTGGGCGCCAGACAACAGGGATTCCCTTATCCTGAAGCAGTTTCAAGTAACCACTCATCTTGTCCAAATCAGCTTTTACCACTTTATTTTCCCAACTGCCTTCCACAAAAATATTCCTGGGACGAAAGGTGGTTGTCAAGTCACCATCACTGTTCTTGGTTCCATTACCTGGTCTGCAAGTGTATTTATTCAAATCCGTCTCACCTTCTGTAGCCGGAACATTCCAATGCCAGCTTGCACCGACCAGTCCATTTGCGTTCCACCAGTCTTCCACAACCTTGATGTCTGAATAATCAACCCAATCAGCAGGAGACCATGCCAAATGAATATAATCAAAAAAGGCTATGGCCGGATATTTTCCGGTAGCCTTATTTACAAGTTCTGCCTCAGCTATGTTCCAGTTCACATTAGCCATAGAAGCAGACAAAGACTTGGTTCCATAAATACTAACCAGATAATCGTACACTTTTTTTGCTTGCGGCATAGGGTCAGGAGTACATAGCGCACCTTGCAAAGGAAGCGGTTCAGGTTCGGCCACCGTAGAGAAAGTAATCGACACTTGCTCTGCTACTAACTTCGTAGTCCCCGTAATCATTCCCTTAGGCACCGTCAGCGTATAGTCTTTCCCTTTAGCCAAGTCAGAAAGAGCTATCGACACTTTCGCTGCATTGGCTACAACAGATACTACCGTGGCTTCACCAGCCGATATGGAAGATTGTCCGGTAGAAGTACAAGTCACATTTTGGTCGTACACCAATACCACCGTCAAGTCCCCATCGGGAACATCTTTCGCTCCATCGGTCGGAGTACTCGAAAGTAGTTTAGGGGCATCAGATAGAGGTGTATCAGAATCAGAAGAGCCATCGCCACTACAAGAACCGAGAAGTAAAAGGCTTACCACCAAAAAGGCCATACCACCGACAGAGCATCGGCATAAAGGGAATAAAGGATATAAGTTTCTCATCATTTTGTACTTTACTGTTTTCACGAGATTATTTTAGCCTGTATTATTCATGGAAGGAGTTAAAGGAGTTATCGATAACTCCCCACTATGAATAATGCAGGTCAGATAAATATTGTTCAATATGGATAAATCCCAGCCTCAGCTCCTCGCAGGATTCCGTCCACAGCCGACTGAACATAAGGCTTCATCCCGTTATTACGGTCGAAAAGTCCGAAATTCTCTCCTTCTGTTTTCCAAGCATTGTTATCCCAAAAGAATCCGGCAAAGCCATGGTTCTTTGCTTCCTTGACAACATATTCCAGATAATAAGCACGAGATTCATCGGCCTTAGGCAAATCTGAAGCCTCATGATGGCAAACCACACCAAATTCGCCCATCAATACCGGCAAACCGGTATCTACAAATTTGGTCTGAAGCCTGTCGAACATCGCCGTCACGTCACCCTCACCGGACGAAGCAAACGGTTTGAAGGAACTAAATGCACTGCCCCAATAATAGCGTTTGTCCTCAGCATTCTCCGAACAATAGTTCCAAGGCTGGTAGTAATGGAACTCAAGCATCAGGCGGTTTTCCACCTTATCTTCCGGCTTCACAAATCCGGCAATGCCATACTCCGGATTGGCAGCATAAGTCTGCACCACGAGCACACGCCAAGCATTGTTGCCGCCCGTAGCCCGCACGGCATCCACAAATACCTGGTTGAGCTTATTCTGGATAGCTTGATTGGCAGCAGTAGGAGTGCCCCAATTTTCCACGCCATTCTCCTTAGTAATCACTTCATTGGTTCCGGCAAAAAGCAGATGCTCATCATATTCCTTAAATGTGGTTGCAATCTGCGTCCAAAGCGAAGCAAACTTCTTGCCCACCTCTGTTTCATTGAATTGTCCGGGCACCATACGGTCGTACCAATTGTCGTGATGTGAGTTCAAGACAACATACATCTCATTGTTGATACCAAAGTCCACCACTTCTTTCACACGAGCTATCCACTCGGCAGAAACATTCATATCGGCATCCGCATGATTGTACCAGCGCACCGGAATGCGAATAGCATTGAATCCTGCCTTCTTCACTCCCTTTATCATCTCCTCTGTAGTCATCGGATTTCCCCACGTAGTTTCCATCTCCACATTCGGTCCCTGATACCAATCACCGCCATCCGACTCAAGCGTGTTTCCCAAATTCCAACCTATTTTGATGTTCTGCATAATACGCGAAGCGTTGCTTTGCATACCTTGAGGAGCATTGCTGTTGGTAGGTTGATAGTTATAAGCATCCCGCCCCGGCTGCACTACATTTGCAGTAACTGACTCCTTGCCGTCAATCGCCTCTACGGTAATTGTACAAGTTCTTTCCGCCTTAGTTGCATTCATGTCAATCTTCAACGTAATTTGCGTGGCAGAGGCAGTGCCTTGCTCCGGAGATACCCTGCACCAATCGGCATTGCTGCGCGCACGCCAGTTTCCGGGTGCAGTCAAAGAAAGAGACTGTTGACACTCGCTGTTGTCTTGCAGAATAAGTGTAGAAGGGGCAAGTTTCAGAGCAACCTCCTCAATGGGAGTATCAGAACTTGAAGAGCAAGAGCTAATCAATACTAAAAGAAAAAATAGAACTAAATTTCCAGTCATTCGATATACGGTTTAATATAAAAAAAGGGATTGTATGCCCCTTCAGGATATTACAATTCTGACGAAGGCATACAATCCGTTTCAAAACAAAGTTATTGAATAGATACTTGCTTCAAGACAAAGTCCGTACCTGTAATTACCAGCCCACCATCATTCTGTAAATGCGCGATGTCTGCTGCTGTAGGTATAAATTCCACCTTTTGGTCTTCAGCGCCCGGAGTAAGATCAATTTGAGAAACCGACAGATTGCCCCAGTCTTTTCCCATACGCGGACTGATGCAGGCCCATCCGAGAGAAGGGTCAGCAAATCCCACAGTGAAGATTATCTTCTGGCCGACCGACAGTATTGACCAATCATAGCCTCCCCATGCCAGTTCCTGATTTCCTGCCCAACTAGCGCATTCCCAAGAACCAGACCAAACAATAGTTTCCAGCACAGACAAAGTGACTTTTGTTATAGTGAAATTGGCTCCGCATATCACCAGACCACCATTATTAACCAACTCATCAATATCTGCCTGAGTCAATGTAATAGAAAGACGCTCGTCCGTTGCCAAGAGATCCAAATCGCCACCGGAAGTCGGCAATGCCGTCCAGCCTCCATTACCGAAACGGACTTTTGCATCACCGGCACCGGCATTCATCTTCAGATAAGCCGTCAAAATTTGTCCCGGCTTAACATTACTCCAGTCGTATTTGCCCCAAGAAAGAGCATCCATGGAGCCACTCCACTCACCAACGACCACATTACCTTGCCAAATAGGAATTTCCGCCCCTTCATGGTGCATCGTCACCTTATCTGTCTCAATGCTATAGTTCTCGTGCTGAATCATCTTCACCTTACCATCGCCCATTTCTTCAGGCACCGTTAACTGAATTTGAGTAGTACTTTGAGTAAACTCGCCTTGCTTCAGTATAATACCTCCGGGCAGTTCCATTTTCTGAACACGATCCAAGTTCTTTCCAGTGATAGTAACCACATCACCTTTCTTCAGTTCTTCATTGGGCGCAATTGCTGTATACTCTGCCATCGGCAACGTATAAGCCGGAGTTTCCACTGTCAATCCTGAGTACTGAACCAAAGAAATCTTGCCCGAAATGGTAGTAGCTGGCACCTTCGTTGTCAATTGTCTGCCATCATCGCTCACTGTAAAAGGAATGCTGTCTGCCAACATCGGGAAGTTGACAGCACCTACCAAGTCAAGATCTGTCCCCTGAATCGTTATTTGTTCTCCAAATTCCGGAGTTATATTAGAAAGTCCCGTTGCTACAGCCTGACGAATTTCAAGCGGTTCAGTCCAAGCTGTTTCTGTTGCATTTTCATCACCGGTACCGAACGTGACTTCACCACTCCGGGCTTCACGAGGCACAGTCAACTTAATTTCTTTACGCGTATTCACCAAGAAATCCTCGGCTTCCACCACCACATGGTCACAGAATGTCACAGTGGCTATATTCCAGACAAATTCTCCGGAAATAGTAATTACATCACCTGCACGAAGATTCTTGACCGGAGTAACAGCAGAAATTTCAACCTCTTCCTCAAATGTAATGTTGGCTTTGGATACAATAGTATCATTGCCCACCACCAGACGAAGTTTTCCGGGAATAGTCTGATCAGGAACAGTCACCTCTATTTCTTTATCATTAACAAGCCGGAAAGATGCCTCTTCAAAACTTGTAGCTTCATCAATTTTAGAATTTCCTTGTGGGAAAAGCACCTTATCAACTTTATTCAACTGCGTTCCGGTAATTCGCATATTATCCAAACGGGTAAGTGGACAAGGTCCAAAAGCCACCAAGTTCACACCGCTTTTATTGTACGGGTTCGTATCCAACTCGTCACTATCACATCCCGTCAACACAGAACCTCCCAACAATAAGAGTCCCGACATGAAGAGTATTGATAATCTATGATTTCGTTTCATATTAGTCATCATTAATATAGTTCTTAATTAATTGGGTACAGCACGGATATTATCAATCTTGATAATCGGATTACATTCCGTACCTACAACACCACCACTCCAAACAAAAATTGTCAATCCGGTAAAATCTTTCTCCGTAAGAGGCACCTTTGCCGTTGCACCATTTTGGTCGTAAGTAAAGGAAGTAGCAATAGGCAAAGTGACAGTCACCCATTTGTCTGCCGTATCATAGCTGCCGGTCGCTACCCAAGGACGATAAAGAGCACGGGCATAGCCGGTATTATCATTAAAGAAAGTATTATTGGCCGTTTGCATGGTCACGCGGTCATCCCCGGAGAAAATAACCTGCATGGCACCTGCCATCCATGGATTGGATGAAGGGATATACATTTCAAACTTAAGTGCCATATTCTCATAGTCTACAAAGCTGACCAAATCACTCAGGCGGATATCAGTACCCGTAAATCCTTGTGGTGTATTCCAGTCACCCGGCCAATATTCAAACGAGAAATTACCATCAGCCCAAGCGCCGTCAGCAGTCATGGTTGCACCACCCAACTCCATATAACTTCCATCCAAAGAAAATTCATCTTTCTTTATATCACGGTTGTGCCAGCCATGGTTGGTCAGACCGGTACCACCTTCTCCGGCTCCCCAGTCATTGAACAACATTCCGCGAGTATCCATATAGCGGAACTTAGATTTTGTAGTTCCATAGAGAGTGGTTACTTCTACAGCACTCTGAGTCAGATTTTCCGGTACCACAAATGATATGGAATTTTTGGTAAAGCTCTTGATAGCAATATTTGTATCGCCAATCTTAAGAGTCAGCGGTTGACTCGGATCATCCACAAAATAATCGCCATTGATATCGGTAAGCTCGCCCGGCTTGGCCCATTCGCACTTCATTGATGTAACGGTAGGACCGGGAACCAATACCTTGAAATCATAATCCACCGTATCATTGCCACTGGTCACCATGAATATCTTGTTGGAAACATCCGAAGGAATATTACCCGGCACATCTACCAATAAGGTATGCTCCGTCATAAAGCTCGTATTCAAGATGGCTTTCTGATCATTGAAATACATTTCCTTTATACTTTTCAGATTCTCACCCACCAAGCAGATTGTGGCATCCATGTATGCACCGGTCACCAAAGAATCGGCAGCAGAAGCCGACGGCATACGCACATATTTTACAGTAGGCTTTCCACCTGCCAATTCAAATTTATCCGGCTCATCTTCACAGGAAGCGAAAACAATTCCTGCAACGACCAACGCAGCAGTCATAAGCCAATTCATATATTTTGTACTTTTCATTGTTTCTTCGCATTAAGATTAGTAACTAAATGTACTACGAACATCCACGTCTTGCGCAGCCTCAAGCAAATGGGGATTGAATACCACATCCTCTGTCGGGAACGGCAAGGTGAAGCTGTCGATAGTAACGTTCGGAGCTTCCGTATCTGTATTATAACGGACTTCTTCAGGGTCATAAGACCACTGGCCCGATTCGTAATAAGGTTTATAGAGTGCATCCAATCCATAATATTCATTACGGCGTTGTGCATGCAACTCGCTGATGGCACGGCTTGAATCATAATAGGACAGGCGCACATAATCGAACCAACGGTCTCCCTCCAGAGCCAGTTCCAAGCGGCGCTCTTTCCAAATGTCATCAAAAGTAAGTACTTCCAACGGAGCAGCACCCAACTTTCCACGGCCACGCACGGCATTGAAGGCATCCAAAGCACTTCTATCAGTTGTAGAAGCGGCATTTCCCAACACAGCTTCCGCATAAATCAGATAAACATCGGCCAAACGAAGGATATGCGTACTCAAACCATTTGCCATTCGGTCGGCAGACACGCCCAAACCTGCAATATGGTCATTGGCATTTCCATACAAATGCTTCACACAGTTGGCACCTGAACCGGACTGATATACACCGCCGGGGCCACCTGCACCATAACCGTCCTTATCGTAAATAAACTTCAAATAATCAAAACCTCCCTTGTCCTTCCAGAAATATTCATACTTGTCGCCTGCCATCATCATAGTTGCCTTGCGACGCACATCTATGTCCGAACGATTTTCGGGGCTGACCAAAGCATTTACGCCAAACGCATCCTGCAAGTCGACAGACGGACCGACATAGCCCCCCCAGCAGTCTCCGAATTCATCGAATCCTACCATGGCAATATCACTCTGAAGAGTATTCTGAGAAGTCCAGTTACTGGATACAGTCCAGTGCCATGCAATCAGAGACTCTTCGCTCTTATTGTTCTCCAACCGGAAGACATCCGAGTAGTTCGCCAACAGATGACGACCGGAATTGTCTATCACATCCTTTGCCAGTTCTGCAGCTTTAGCCAAATCAGCCTGATTGCGGCTACCGTTCTGATTCAGTCCCGAACGGGTCAGATATACCTTAGCCATCAAAGCCTCAGCAGAGTAATAATCGATACGCCCGGCTGCACTCTGCTTAGGCAGCAGTTCAAGCGCTTTCTCCAGAGTCATCAATATATACTCGTACACATTCTCGCGTTTCACCTTATACTTCTCGTTATAAGAACCGGAAGTCAGTTCTGCATTGTTATCGTGGATAATGGGAACCTCACCGAAAGTACGTACCAAGTAGAAGTAGGCCATTGCTTTCCAAGCCAGGCATTCACCCATACACTGATTTTTCACAGCTTCCGAAGCATTGGCAGTCTGCAAATTGGTATAAACCGTATTGGCATGACCATTCACAGCCCAAAGAGAATAGGCCATGTTCTTCAGGTCGGTATCCGTTCCGTTCACTGAGAAATTCAGATATGGACTGGATCCCCAATACATGTTACCGGAAAACACTTCACCAATTTTGATAAAACCACGTTGAAAGTCATACCACGGAGAATTATACAGATAATTCACACCCTGAACGCATTGCTCATCGTTCTGATAGAACGTTTCCACATTGTAATTAGGGACTGTCGTAAAAAGAATAAA
>UMFC01007060.1_pt1 | contig 16084 bp, 11 predicted proteins | sample 1964931 | NCBI WGS metagenome assembly UMFC01 (sample SAMEA4836038, study PRJEB28245) | human gut metagenome | biome: gut microbiome; material: fecal sample | place: Denmark | collected 2008 | reverse complement strand
TAGGGCCCAGGCCGAGGTGCCACTTGCCCACTGCTGCAGTGGCGTAGCCTTCTTCCTTGAACATATCGGCCATAGTGACGCAGGCGGTATCGATGATGAGTTCGGAATTGCCCGGAGCGATGCCGGTATTCTTCTGTCGCCAGGGATACATGCCCGCCAGCAGGCCGAAGCGGGAAGGGGTGCTGGTGGAAGAAGTGGCATAAGCGTTGGTAAACTGCATGCCTTGTCCGGCAAGGCGGTCGATGTTGGGAGTGCTTACTTTGGTGGCACCGTAACAGCTCAGGTCGCCGATACCCAGGTCATCAGCAATCAGATATACTACATTGGGCTTCTGCGGAGAGTGTTCCGGAGCCTTGCCTTTTGATTGGCTTCCGCATCCCGCTATCAGGGCTGCACCGGGAATCAGAGACCACAAGGGGGAAAAATGCTTCATAGTTCTTTGACTTTAGATTGTAATTCTGAGGTCAAAGGTAAGAGGTTTTATGGAATCGGGTGTATAAGGAAGTACAAGGGAAGGGAGAAAAAGTACAAACCGTATCATGCGATGGCTTGATGTACAATATTAAGATGTCTCTTCACTGTCTTCCGTACTTTCCTCTCCTCCATTCTCTCCTTTGCGGTAGGCCAGTGGGCTGACATGGTAAATGTCCTTGAAGCATTTGGAGAAATAGCGTGAAGAACTGAAACCGATCCGGTCCGCAATTTCAGTGATATTCAGCTCCGGATTGTTGCGCAGCATTAGAGCGCCTTTCTTCAGGCGGATGGTCAGGATAAAGTCGTTCGGAGTTTGTCCGGTGATAGCCTTCAGCTTGGTGAACAGATTGGTGCGTGCCATTGCCATTTCACGGGCAAAGACGTTGACGTTGAACTCCGTATCGTCCAGATGTTGCTCGATGACTGCCATGGCACGGTCCAGAATCTCCTTGTCTATGGGGTTGGTGGCAAGCATCTGTACAAAGGCTTGCGGCTGCTTGCTGAACTTCTCCTGCAGGAGGATGCGCGAGTTCACGAGGTTGTTGCAGCGCGAAATCAATAGATTGGTGTTGAACGGCTTGGTGATATAGTCGTCCGCACCGATGCGTAGTCCCTCGATATTCTGTTCGATGGCAGTACGTGCCGTGAGCAGTACCACGGGAATATGGCAGGTGTTGAAGTCGCTCTTTATCTGTTTGCACAGTTCCGTTCCCGACATGTTGGGCATCACCACGTCGCTGACTACGATATTGGGCATTTCGCTGCGCACCAGTGCAAGTCCTTCCGCTCCGTCGGCCGCAGTCAGCACTTCGTAGAAGGGCTTGAAGATACCTGCCAGCATGTCGCGGATGGAGTCGTTGTCTTCCACTATCAGGATTTTTGCATCCGGGAGTCGTTTGATGGGAGCACTCTCTTCCAGCTCCGCCTTGAGCAGGGCATCGTTTTCCGGTTTGGGAATTTCTATTTGTTGCACACTGTCTGCATTCTTATTTATTTGCTCTTCGTCAAACTGTGCGTTCCCCAATTGCAGGTTTACGATGAAGCTGCTACCTTTGCCCAGTTCGCTTTCCACACGGATGGTGCCGTGATGGAGCTCCACGATACCCTTCGTCAATGCCAGGCCGATACCCGTACCCGTCTTGCTTGCATCCGTAGAGTCCATTTGGTCTATCTGGTAGAAGCGGTCGAATATCTTGTCCACTTCCCGGGCATCTATGCCGCTGCCGGTATCGGTCACGCGGATGACGGCATTGCTGCCTTCGGTCTTGATGCTGAGGGTGATGCTGTCTTCCGCCTTGGTATGCTTGACGGCGTTGGACAGCAGGTTGTTTATCACTTTCTGCATCTGTTTTTGGTCATACCATACTTCGAGGCTGTCTGTTTCCTTCTCGAAGTAGAGGCTGATTTGTTTGGCGCTGGCATATTCCAGGAAAAGCAGATAGTTTTCGTATAGGAAGTTCACGATGTTGTGTGGACTTACCTTTATCTTCATGTGCCCTTGTTCCTGCTTGCGGAAGTCGAGCAGCTCGGTGATGAGTTCCCGTAGCTGTATGCTGTTCTTGTAGATGCCCAGTACCTTGTTATATATGGCAGGCGTGAAGTTCTGGAGTTGCATCAGCGTTTCCACTTGGGCCACGATGAGTGTCAGCGGGGTGCGGAATTCATGGGAAATGTTGGTGAAGAAACGTAGCTTTGACTGGTTCAGGGCCTCTACGTCACGGATGTGCTTCTGTTCGTACTTCAGTGATTCACGCAACTTGATTCTGGACTTGTAGGTACGCACCAGATACCAGAGCAGGATTCCCGTCACTATCAGGTAGATAAGATAGGCAAGGGGAGTCTTGTAGTAGGGAGGCAACACGTGTATGGTCAGGTGGACTTGCGGACAAAGGCTCTCGTCTTTTCCGTTGGGCTTTATAATCAAGTTATAGGTTCCGGCATTCAGGTTGGTATAGGTGATGTTGTGCAGTCCACGGGCACTGTTCCAGTCGTTGGAGAAGCCTTCCAGCTTATAGATGATGTCGTCTTTGTTGGCGGCTACATAGTTTGAAGTGGCAAACTCTATGCTGAACATGGACTGGTCAGCGTTGAGCGTAATCTCGGGGGTGCAGTACAAGGCTTGCTGCAGGATACCGGTCTCATCTCCCACTTGTATTTCCGTTCCGTTCACAATGAGGCGGGAGAGGATGATTTTGTAGGGTTTCGGCGTGAAGTTCAACTCCATTTCATGGAAAGAAATCATTCCCTGCGTGCCTCCCAGGAATATTTCTCCGTCACGGGTCACGCAAAGGGCATTCTCATTGACGGCAGTCATTGGGAAACCGTTTTCGGCACTGTAGTTCAGGAATGCCTTTTGCCGGTAGTCGAAGATGGAGAAGCCCTCGTTGGTGATGAGCAGCAGTTTGCCGCTGGTGGGGGATTCCTCCGTCTCATAGATACAGTCGCTGGAAAGGCCGTTCTTCGCTTGGTCAAAGTTCTCGAAGTCGTTGCTGGCAGGGCGGTATAAGTCCAGTCCGCTACCCGAAGTGGCGAACCACAGATTGCCTTTGCTGTCTTGGGTAATGTTGTTTACATTGTTGTTGCTGATGCTGTGTGGGTCGGCAGTATCATGGCGGTAGTTGGTCAGTTTGCCGGTATCGAAACGGTAGCTGAACACACCTTCGCCCGTGGCTGCAATCCAGAGCGTACCGTTGCTGTCGAAAGTGACATCTGCCACCATCTTGATTTTTTTGCCTTCTTTGCTGTCCTGGAACAGTTGTTGGCATTTCCCGTTGGCAGGGTCGAAGAGGCAGATTCCGTTTTGGGTGGCTATCACCAGGTGGTCTTGGTAAGGCGCGATATCGCGGATGATGTCGGAAGGCAAGGTCTCCGGATTACCTGCTTCCATGCGGTAGTGTGTGAATCGCCCCGAGCGTATGTCCAGTCTGTTCAGTCCGCCCAGATGGGTTCCTATCCAGATGATGTCTTTGGAGGCATCATAATAGAGAGCCTTGATGTTGTTATGGGAAATACTGTTGGGACCGATTTCCGGGCGGAACCATTTGAACTCACGGGTACGGCGGTTGTAATAGTTCAGTCCGCCCCCTTCGGTGCCAATCCACAGATTGCCGTCCTTGTCTTCGATGGTGCGGCCTACAACCGGATTGCTCAGCCCCTTCTTTTCGATGGGCGAATACATATAGCGGCTGTATATCTCGTACTCGGGGTTGAAGTAGTTGACGCCGCCAAAGTAGGTCCCCAGCCACAGCGTTCCTTGGTTGTCCTTTACGATGCACCAGATGGAAGAGTGTGTCAGTCCGTCGCTCTGGGCATCACTGGCAGTGTGGTTCTGGAAGAGTCCCGTACTTTTGTCATACCGGTTCAATCCGTTGAATGTCCCAATCCAGATGTTTCCCAGATTGTCTTCACAGCAGGCTCGCACGAAGTTGGAAGAGATGCTGTAAGGGTTCTTTGCGTCGTATTCAAAGATTTCGATGGTTCCGTCGGTCTTTACATGGTGCAGCCCTTCTTCCCAGCTGCCAATCCATAACTCGCCTTCGCTGTCTTGGTATATGCTGGTGATGTTGCCTTTCAGGATGGGGTGGGTCAGCTCGTTCTTGTCCAGTTGCAGGCGGTATGCTCCGTCGGTGGTCGTTCCAATCCACATTTGTCCATTGTCCAGATGCATACAGCAGATTTCCAGACTTTTTCCGGGAAGCTGGTAATAGAGGTCAAAGTTCCCGGTCTGCTCGTTATAGCGGTAGATTTCATTCTGTTTTCCGATGAAAAGGGCCTCTTTGTAATATATGCTGTGCACATTTCCTTGCAGCAGGGTGGTGAATCTTTGGGTGGCGAGATTGAACTCGGCTACTCCTTCCGTACAGAGCAGGTAGATTTTTCCGTTACGGTTGCCGGCCATGCGCAGCACGGTGTTGCAGAAAAGGCTGTAAGGGTCGTTCTTCTGCAGCTTGTAAGTTTGTATGTCTTCTCCGTCATAACGGTTCAAGCCTTCTCGGGTTCCAATCCATAATACACCGTTTTCATCGATGTAAAGGCTGTTCACGGAGAATTGTGACAGACCGTCGTCGGTTGTCAGATGGTTGAAGGTGATGTTCTGCGCCTGCAGGGTTGCAGCAATCATGCTTACTGAAACAAGAAGCAGCCGGATGATAAACGTTCGCACTTTTCGGGTAGTTTTTAAGGTTTCAGTTACAAATATAGGTATATTTTGTACAAGACTTCTTATTTATTAGGCAGTTTTTGCGGCTATGTTTGGATAAATGTATAATTTTGGAAGCGCGCCGAACGATACTTGTCTTTTGATAGATGGCAATCGGCGTATCTTTGTAAACAAATTAATTCATTTATTATCATGAAAGACCTTTTATCTATTGTATCTCATTTTCAAATGCAGGGTACGGTTCGTGAAATCAAGCCTTTAGGCTCAGGCCTGATTAACGATACGTACAAAGTGACCACCGTTGAGGCCGATGCGCCGGACTATGTTCTGCAACGTATCAATCATGCCATTTTCCAGAATGTAGAGATGTTACAGTCCAATATCGAGGCTGTGACCGGGCATATCCGTAAGAAGCTGGAAGAGAAAGGAGAGGCCGATGTCGAGCGTAAAGTGCTTCATTTCATCCCCACGGCCGAAGGGAAAACCTATTGGTATGACGGTGAGAACTACTGGCGTATCATGACTTTTATTCCCCGTGCCAAGACTTACGAAACGGTGAACCCCGAATATTCCTATTATGCGGGAGCTGCCTTCGGTAACTTCCAGGCTATGCTTGCCGACATTCCAGATACATTGGGCGAGACAATTCCCGATTTCCACAACATGGAGTTCCGCCTGAAGCAACTCCGTGACGCTGTGGCTGCCGATGCTGCGGGACGTGTGCAGGAGGTGCGGTACTTCCTGGATGAAATAGAAAAACGTGCTGATGAAATGTGTAAGGCAGAACGTCTGTACCGTGAAGGCAAACTGCCCAAACGGGTATGCCACTGTGATACGAAAGTAAACAACATGATGTTCGACGAAGACGGTACGGTGCTTTGTGTCATCGACCTGGATACGGTGATGCCCAGCTTCATCTTCTCCGATTATGGCGATTTCCTTCGCTCAGGTGCCAACACGGGGTTGGAAGACGACAAGAATCTGGATAATGTGAACTTCAATATGGAAATATTCCAGGCATTTACCAAGGGTTATCTGGAATCGGGCAAATCCTTCTTGTTGCCGATAGAGATTGAGAATCTGCCTTATGCGGCTGCCTTGTTCCCATACATGCAGTGCGTACGCTTCCTGGCAGATTATATCAACGGTGATACTTATTATAAAATCCAGTATCCGGAGCACAATCTTGTGCGTACCAAGGCTCAGTTCAAACTGTTGCAGAGCGTGGAGGAGCATACACCGGAGATGAAAAAATTCATTGACTCATGTATCTGAAAAAGTTTTTAATGACGATAGCGGCAGCTCTTTGCATGTTGCCGCTGTCTGCAATTAATCCTCAAAATAGTAAAATGAAAGAATTGAATGTAAAAAAAGTAAGTGTGGCCAATATACCGGTAGAGTCGGTTCCGGCTCTTCTGGATGAAGAGAAGGTGGCGTTTCAGCCCGTGAACACAGTGAATTGGGCTGCTTTTCCTTATACTCCCGATGTGGCGTTCCGCATAGCGCATACGGAAGATGCCATTCTGCTGCATTTCAAGGTAAGGGAAGCGAGTGTACGCGCCGTGGCAGGACACGATAACGGTCCGGTCTGGGAAGATGCTTGTATAGAGTTCTTCTCTGTGCCTGCCGGTGACGGAGTGTACTACAATATGGAGTGTAATTGTGCCGGAACGCTGCTTATCGGTGCGGGTGCCGGACGTGGAACCCGCCAGCATGCCCCGCAGGAAGTGCTCGACAAGGTGCAACGCTGGGCTTCTTTGGGACGTGAAGCGTTTGAAGAAAGAGTAGGAGAGTGCAGTTGGGAAGTGGCTCTGGTCGTTCCCTATTCCGCTTTCTTCCTGCACCGCATCACTTCATTGGATGGCCAGACCATTCGTGCCAACTTCTATAAGTGTGGTGACAAGCTTCAGACCCCCCACTTCCTTTCCTGGAATCCGATTGAACTGGAGAAGCCGAACTTCCATTGTCCGGAGTTCTTCGGTGCACTGCATTTCGAGTAAGGAGGCGGTATTTTCCGTGTGAACCCGGTATTCGGAATCAGATCTTCAGCAAGTTCAAAAGAGAAAGTTTGCAAACCTGCCCTCACTACCCTCACCGCTTTCCTGAAACGCCCTGTTCATCGGCATTGCGGTGGTGAGTGAGAGCAAATAAAAAGGGTGAGGGCAAAATTTGCCCTCACCCTTTCGGCTTTATCCTGTTGCTTACTATCACTCCCCTCAAGACGCACGGGCTTTCGTCCGTCTCTCCCCGTCCTTTATTGAGAAAAGCATATATATTTCTTGTGCCAAACGCAGCGTATTGACAACGGCTCACCTAAGTGGTCTGATTTGTTCACCTAAGTGAGCTGATTTGTTCACCTTAGTGGTCTGACTTGTTCACTATAGTAGAACATTGGCAAATCAAAAGGTTTCTCGGGAGAAACACGTATGCGGAACACAAAGAAACCCTGTACAGCACACGATGAATACGGTTCAAACGGGAATGCATCCTTTGAAAAAAACACGACCGGACAAGGATAAGCTAAACAAAAAACATTATTTTTGCAGTATATCAAGCTGCAAACTGCATGAGAAAACGAACCATAGCCCTCATAGCCATACTGACCGCACTATTGGCAGCCTGCACCGAAAAGACGGACTACAATACACTATTGGTACGGGCAGACTCGCTGATGAATTTGCATCCGGACAGCGCACTGAACATTCTGGAAAGCATATCAACCGAGAGCCTGAAAACAAAAGCAGACCGTGCCTACTATGCACTGCTGCTGACACAGGCACGGGACAAGAATTACATAGTACAGACGGATGATTCGCTGATACAAGTGGCCGTACAATACTATGACTCCATGAGATACTGTAAGATGCAGGCGCGAGCCTATTATTATTGGGGCAGCGTTTACAGAGACAGAAACGAGCAAGCCATAGCTACGGAGAAATTTCTCATGGCGATTCCTTTTGCACAAGAAGCAGGAGACAGAGTGCTGCTGGGACGAATTTACAACAATGTCGGCTATCTGTATTATCTACAAGAATTGTACAACAAAGCAGATTCTATTTTCCGGCAAGCAGAAAAAATAGGTATTTGGCTAAATGATACCCCCCTACAGGCAGAAGCATTATCCATGCAAGGCAGAATCAAGTTTGGTCAAAATGATTATCAGCAAGCCGAAAAGAAGCTCTTGCAAGCACAAGCCGTCTTGGGAAACTTCAATCAAAACGGAATACAAGCGAACATAGTCAGAACACTAAGCCTGCTCTATAGCCGAACTCAGAATAAAGCAAAGGCATTGCAATATGCCAAACAAAACATAAGTTTGCAAAAGGACACAACACACTGTTATTATGCATTCTTCACATTAGGCGAAGCCTATTTCCAGGCAGGACAATACGATTCTGCAACCTACTACATCAACAAAAGCCTTGCTTCTTCCGACTATGGAATAAAAACAAATGCCTATATGCGTCTGGCAGACATTACAAGGATACAAGGTAAAACAGCCGCCTCCCTTGAAATGGAAAGACTGTATTCTGCATGCAGAGACAGCTTGGAACAATCTTCCCAACACACAAAAATCCTTGAAACGGAACAACGAATAAATGCACAACTGCGACATGCCCAATACGAAGATTCTTTAAACAGATACATCTTGGGAATAACCCTCTCAGCCATAATATGTACTGCCATCATAGGCTCTTTTTTACTCTACCGCCACTTTAAACACCGCAAGCAGGAACAAAAACAGCTTGAGCGGGAAAATGAACTACGCAAAGAATACGTTCGACAGAAAGAACAGCTCGAACAACAAGAAAAGGAAATCACTGCCCTGCAAGATAGAATTATCCGGCAACACATCAGTGAAGAACAGAAACATACATTGGAAACGGAACTGGTTGTTCTGAATGAACAGCATACCGCATTGGTGAAGAAAGTACGGAAATATTCGGATGTCACTCAGAAAATAGACAATATCCTGGAAATATATAAAAAGGGAAAAGTACCCAAAGAATTCTTAGATGAAAACGACTGGGCAAGGCTTTTGGCAGAAACAGACCCTAAGGGAGGAATTAACCGTATCAGCGAAATGTATGGGTTATCTGAAATTGAGTTCCATTTATGTATCTTGCTCCTCTTGGACTATTCTGTTACGGACATGGGCAGAATAATCCAGCGCAAACGAATGAGTGTCTATAGAATAGAACGTGCCATCTCGAAGAAAATGGGAAGAAACTATCAAGCAGGAGAACTGCAAAAACTGTTAAAAGACATGCTAGATGACAATATAGACAGATAAATGTTACATGTAACGCCTAAAATGTTACACTTCTCGCTGAAAATGTTACGGTTTCCGCGAACCGTCTTATTATAAAATATCGCTAACTTTGTTCCAAATCAAAAAACAAAGATAGCATGAAACGAATCTTATTTTTTATGATGCTGCTTTTAGTGGGAAGCGAAGTAGCGGTTAATGCAGGAGCATTTAATACCTATAGAGAAATCCTCCTTACTGTTTCCAATAGTGCGGAAAGGGATGTGAAACATGAAAAAAAAGATATAGATCCGGAAAACACCCCCATTACCCGTGGAATCATCCGTCAAGCTGCTTATGCCTATATATATAATAGTATGGTAACTATTATGTTTGAGGAGGTTTTCTCTTCTGTAACAGTAACTATTGTTAATGAAACCACTGGTGAAACCGTCTATTCAGAAACACACAGCAGTCCTGCTGCCCTCAATATAGACCTGAACGGCGAAAGCTCCGGTAACTATCTCATTGAGATAGAAGCGGACGACGCTTATTTGCAAGGGGCATTCTCCTTATAACTCTAACAACCCAAAAGCGAATCACTCATGACCGCAGTTGACAACACCGGTACCGTTCTTTATCACTATCTGCGGGCACTGTCCGTAAAAGTGAGCCGGAGCACCGTGCATCGTTTGCTCGATACACCCGTAGGCGGCAGCATGCGGGGCATCAGCGATGCACTAGATGCACTGCACGTAAAGAACGAGGTGTATCAACTGCCACCGTCGGCCGACTACTTCACGCAACTGGAAGCCCCCTTCATCACCATGCTGCAAGTGGACAAGAATCCATTCCGCGTAGTGACGAAAAAAGACGATTCCATCGTGGAATTCGGAGATTCGGAGCGCATCGGGGTGGACAGTTTCTTAAAGAAATGGACGGGGACTGTATTGTTTGGAGAGGCTACGGAAGAAACTCCTTCCGATTCCCTTTACCTATGGAAAAACATGGGTTACCATCTCTGGAAGTATAAAAGTATCGTAGCCATACTACTTGTCTTGGTATTAGGTTTTGCAACCATACTCCCCAAAGAACATAGCCCTGCACTAATCACCTATTTGAGCACATTAAGTATAGGTATAATCATTTCTGTCGCCATTATTTATAAGGAACAATTCAACGAAAGATTTCTGGAACGTTTCTGCCACATAGGCAAAGCTGTGGATTGTAATGAAGTTCTCCATTCCAAAGGTGCAGCAATCGCCGGTGCAGGATTGGGAGAACTCTCTTTACTCTATTTCGCGGTGTTATTTCTTTTCTGTATCATTTGCCCTGCCCATTTTTATGTGCTGTCGGTAATTTGCAGTACAATAGCCTTGTGCTTCACAGTCTATTCTATCATCTATCAGAGTTTTATCATCCGTAAGGGCTGTATGCTCTGCATGCTGGTGAACATCACCATTTGGAGCATCGCCATCGAGCTTTACCGGCTGAAAGATGAGTTTGTCTTTAGCACATCATTGTACGCTCTATATGCATTTGCTGCCATTGGTAGCATCAGCCTGATATTGGGAATTGCCTTCAATAACCATAGAATTGAATATAAAGAAAAGCATCTGCTTGAAGAGCGTCTTTCCAACTTGCTGAAACCAAGCGTATTCCATAAGCTTTTGGAACTGGAGCCACGAATAAAAGAAGATATTCCGATTACCGACATTGCAATAAACAATCCACAGCAAGAAGGTAAACGCCTGCTTATTGTCACTAATCCGAACTGCAGGAACTGTGCAAGGGTGCATCCATATATCAAAGAACTTTCCACAAGCATTCCGATGTCGCTCATCCTGATTTTCGACGATAAAGTCGGTAGAGCTGTCAGCGGAACAATCCTCACGGCATACCTTCAAGAAGGGTGGGACAAAGCAATGCAACTCTTGGAAGAATGGTTTGAAAAACATGAGATTAAAGAAGCCGATAAATACCCAACAACGGATGCAGCCGAAGAAATGATGAAAGGGCAAGTAATGTACTGCTGGAAACAGAATATAAGCCGGACACCGTCTGCCATTATCAACGGACACTATTTGCCGGAAGTATATTCTCTTTCAAATTTGAAATACATACTGCTATGAAGTTCCTTTTTTTCATATTATGCTTGCTATATATTGGAAATGCAGCAGCGCAAGAAGATATAGTTATTTCTGGTACTGTGTATGATGCCAAGACACACGAAGTTCTTGATGGTGTGAACGTAATTCTTCAGAACCCGAACGGTAAATTTCTTTATGGTTTCGGACTGACCAATGCGCAAGGTAACTATTCCATTACTTATAAAGGAGAAAAAGACACACTTACAATCGCTATCTCAGGGTTCAATGTGAAAAAAGAAAGTAAAAATATACGTTGTATTTCTCAGCAAGTAAACTTTATGGCTGAAAGTGCCAATATCGAAATTAAAGAGATTACCATAAAATCTCTTCCTATAGAGCGTTTAGGAGACACCATTACCTATAATGTGAGTAGTTTTATAAGCCTAACAGACCATAGTATAGGCGATGTCCTGCAAAAAATGCCTGGTATAGAAGTCGAAAAAAATGGAAAGATAAAATACAATGGACTTGACATCAGTAAATTCTATATTGAAGGACTGGATATGTTTGAAGGACGTTATGGAGTTGCTACAATTAATATTCAGGCAAAGGATATTGCTCGTGTAGAAGTAATGGAGAATCATCAGCCAATTAAAGCTCTAAAGGAATTAACATTACCAGACCGTGCTGCTATCAATCTGCGGTTGAAAAGTTCTTCCTCTAGTATCTGGAATGGTAATATACAAACCGGATTGGGATATAAGCCTATGGTATGGAATGCAGAAGCAATGGTTATGTATTTTGGGCGTAAACTTCAAAATTTGAGTCTCTACAAAACTAATAATACAGGCAATGATGTTTTCAGAGAATTATCCTCTCACTATGATAAGGGAAAGCCTATGTCGACATTATTAGGAATACATGAACCAAGTACTCCGCCGATAAGCGAGCAGCGCTATCTGGATAACAACATCCATCTCTTTTCAACCAATACAGTTAATAAACTGGAAAAAGACATGATGCTGGTTACCAATGCTTACTATATGCATGATAAAAGACTTTCTCAAGATGAAACTGTTACTACCTATTATCGGCCTTCATCACAACCTCTGATTGTTTCGGAGATAACAAAAGTACGCCAACAGACAGATTGTGCCGGAATAAATATGAGTATAGAATCTAATGCTGAAACATTTTATCTGAAAGATATAGTAGAATTTTCCGGAGAATGGAAACATGATAAAGGTGAATTGTTTGATGGTAAAAATAAAATTGCACAACGTTTCAATCACCCGAATATTGTATTAAAAAATAGCTTTGAAGGAACAAAGAAGATTGGAAAATTTGTTTTTGACTTATCCTCATTGTCAAGTTATTGTACTATACCTGCCACCCTTCGTATTTTTCCCATGTTGTATCCTGAAATATTTGATTATGTAGAAAATCAATCCGGACTAATGCAACAATTAGATAGCAAGCGCTTTTATACTCAGAACTCTCTATATACCAATTATTCAGCAAAGCAATGGAACTTTTATTTTAGAACAAGTGCCAATGCCCATTTGGAGTGGATGCAATCGTCTCTCTTGCCAATAACTGATAAGGAAAATTATACGGCAACTGATGAGATGAGCAATGATACTTATTGGACACGCTTAGACCTAATTCTTGGTCCCGGCATATCTTATTCTAAAAAGAATATTTGTATAACTTTAGATTGCCCACTTGATATTATGAGTATAAAAGTAAAAGATAGAATACGAAATGACCAACAATCAAAACGAGAACTATCTTTATGTCCAAGGTTCAAGTTAATACAGACTTTGGCACGCAATCTCAAATTTTCAATTCATGCTTCCTATCAGAAAGATTATAGTGAGTTGTACGATTCATATGGAGGGCTTATCATGGCGGATTATAGGACGATTATGAATAAGCAAGGAGATATAAGTCATATAAAGCAGCAACAATATTCTGCCTCTTTGACTTATGCAGATGTGCTGAAAGCTATTTGGAGTTCATTAATCGTATCATACTATAATTGGCAACGGAATATGATATATGGTACTACGTACGAAGGCTCACTTAGTCGGGTAGAAGCCATAAAAATGACTAATACAACACACGGTTATAATTTTTACGGAAAAATCAGTAAGCGTTTTAATAGTATCAGAACCACATTTAATCTTGCAAATGGCTACTCTCGTTCATGGAGCGACATCTTACGTGAAAATCAATTAATGCCAACTTATTTAGAGAAATTCATCGCCAGTGTGGGAGCCAATGTTCGTTTTTGTCCGTCTATACTACTTGATTATAACATAAATTATATGTGGAATAAATATCACATCCAAGATGAACTGAAAATAAAAGCAATTAATACCATACTACAAGATATGACACTTAGTTTTGTTTTCAATAAAAAGATTGTGTGCAGTATTCATGCTGAACACTATTATAATGGAACTATAGAAAATGGAAAACGTAATATGTTTTTCTTAGATTCCAAGCTTTCGTATCGTACAAAAAGGACGGAGTATTTCATTGAAGCTCATAATTTACTTTCTAAAAATAACTTTCATTCTATATTATACAAGGATGCTACCAATTTTGCACAGGGATACCGATTGCGGCCTCCGAGTGTGATATTTAATGCAAGGTTCTATTTTAGATAGGGAAATATCTATACTATATGTTTATAGACAGAGACTTGCAATCTCTGTTAATAGGAGAAGCATTCAGTATGTTTGTTGAACCAAAATTGTTAGTGCAACAACTTGTATATCAATCTTTTTATAAGTTTCAAAAAGTTATAGAAAGCGGTAGTTATGAAACATCTATCGAAACGTAAAAGTTTAGAGTTTTGATGTTAATAATGAAAAAAAGAAATATTATGAAAAATATAAATGAATTCGTAGGATATCAATTATCAAAGACACAAATGAATAGCCTATGTGGTGGTGCGCAATGGGATTGTACTGTAGGAGGTGAACTTGTTGCGTTTGTTAAAGCAGATTCTCAAAAAGATGCAGAAGACTATATCTCAAAAATCTATGGAGAAGCTGCTAAGTGTACAAAAGGCTAAGACTATGAGGTGCAGAATAGTTCATTCTTTCATGCTATGTAAAGAATAAGCTTTTTCGCCCCTTGGTTCACAAGTAGAAAGGGGTATTAATTTATCTCTTTCTACTTTAAAGTTAATAATAAATTATGTTCCATGAAACTCATAGCATACATCATATTTACAACTATAAGTCTTTTCCTGACTCATGCGCAAGAGGTAGAGATTATGGCACTCAGCAAGAAATTTCAAAATTTGGCAACTTCATTGCCCAAGTCACAAGTATTGGATACAACTATCTTGGTGGTTCATTACCAGATTTCCTATCCAATAGATAATTCACAAGGAAAATTTCAGCAAACAAACGATTTACTATGTTGCCAAATCGGGAAAACTATATGTAAGACGTTCTCTCAAAATCTCTATTTATTAGATTGTAATAAAACATTCCATGAAAAGAATAAAGTAAAATTTCGTCTAGACTATATTCCTTATACCACATTTGTTAATTATCCGGAGAGAAGTATTACTGAAGAAAACAGGATTCCTTATTCCCCTTTGTTACAAGGCTCACTTCAAGTAGTAACTTACACAGAACCTATTCCTTGCATTGAATGGCAGTTATCCGAAAAGGTGGATAGTATAGCCGGATTTTATTGTATTAATGCCCAATGCATGTTCAGAGGTAGAAAATGGGAGGTTTGGTATACCCCAGAGATTCCTACAACTTTTAACGTGTGGAAATTTTTAGGGCTACCTGGACTGATATTAAAAGCATCTGATACTACCGGAGAATATACTTTTGAAGCATTGGATATCAAAAAAGAAAAAAAAATCATTGAAAAATTTGATTGGAAACCCACTATAATGACACGCTCCGAATGGAGAAAATTGGAAGAAGATATGTACAAACATCCGTCTGACTATTTTCTTCAAAATGGCAAACTGTCTGCATTGGATATAAGAAACGGACAGGTGAACCCTTCGGAAGAATGGAATGTACTTTATAATCCTATTGAAAAGGAGTAATATTTAGAAGATTATTTTTGTATGATAGAACCATAAGAAAGTTCAATGAGAATTAGAATATGTATTGACATAAAGACATTGGTTTCGTGAACCGAAACAAGAAATTAGGAGATATCGAGAATCTCGAATCAACCAAATGTTTAATTTTAATTGATTAGATTATGAAAAACTTACTTTTTCTTATTGCTTTCTTGACGAATGATATTTCTGAAAAGAATGTAGCGAAAAAATTGCGAGATGAGCAACTGATGCAGACACTTGACAGCCTTATCAGTCAATGAAATCTTTCCCCCACTACTCCCAGCACGACGTTATGGACTGCGGTCCCACCTGCCTCCGCATGGTCTCCGCTTTCTATGGCAAGCGCTATTCATTGGAAGGATTGAGGGAAAAATCATTCATCACCCGCGAAGGGGTTTCCATGCTGGGCATCAGCGAAGCCGCAGAAAAGATTGGATTTCGGAGCATCTGTGTACAAGTGAGCTACGAGATGCTGACGGAAGCTTCTCTGCCCTGTATCGTCCACTGGAACCAGCAGCATTTCGTCGTGGTCTACCGGATAAACAAAAAACATGTATGGGTGGCCGACCCCGGAGCAGGCAAGCTGAAATACACCCGTGAGGAATTCTGCCGTTGCTGGCTCAGCGCCAAGAAGGACGGAGAAGATACGGGAGTGGCACTGTTGCTGGAACCTACACCGGAATTCTATGCACAAGAGGATGAGGGGGAAAAGACAGACTATAAAGGCTTCGGCTTCCTCTATTCTTACCTGCGCCCCTACAAGCAACTGGTGGGACAACTGCTGCTGGGGCTGCTATTGGGCAGCATGATACAGCTGATGCTCCCCTTCCTCACGCAGAGCATCGTGGACTTCGGCATCAACAACCAAAATCTCGGATTCATCTATCTGGTATTCATTGCCCAACTGATGCTGTCCTTCAGCAGCAGCGCCGTGGAGTTTATTCGCGGATGGATATTGCTGCATCTGGGCACACGCATCAACATCGCCCTGATTTCGGACT
>UMFC01005455.1_pt1 | contig 16425 bp, 10 predicted proteins | sample 1964931 | NCBI WGS metagenome assembly UMFC01 (sample SAMEA4836038, study PRJEB28245) | human gut metagenome | biome: gut microbiome; material: fecal sample | place: Denmark | collected 2008 | reverse complement strand
CAACCGGTATCACGGACAAAGAAGCGAATCCTGTCTTCTTGCGGCAGGTGATAACCAATGTCGATGAAACCTTCTTCCGTATGCTTGAGGGCGTTTGACAGATAGTTGTTCAGTACTTGTCTTACCCGTTTGGGGACTGTGTGAATAATACAGTAATCCGCACCGGGCAGGAGACGTATACTGACTTCGGACGGAAGTTTCAGTTTTGCCATCGTCTGCATTTCATCAAGCGTCTTGTTTACATCCATATCTCCTTCTGTGAATTCGAGAATGCCAGCTTCGATGCGTGACAGGTCGAGAATATCATTAATCAGTTGCAGCAGCAGTTGGGTGTTTTCTTCGATGATATGTATGTATTCCTTTGTATCTTCGTCTTGTATATAATCGGAAAGTATGGAGGAGAATCCGACGATGGCGTTTAGCGGAGTACGTATCTCGTGGCTCATGTTGGCGAGAAAAGCCGATTTCAGGCGGTTGGCTTCTTCTGCTTTCTCTTTGGCTGCCAGCAGTTCGGTGATGTCCAGTGCAGAACTGACAATCCACCTCTCTTTCCCTTTGTTGTAGGACACCAGCGTTTTGTGAAACGACAGAATATACTCTCTGCCTTTGGGATTGACAAAGTGTTTGATGTAGGACTGGGGAATTTCCGACTCTTCAACTTCTTTGTCTGTCTCCTGAATGAAATTATCTTGCATTAGGGGGTTGAACTCCTCTTCATAGTGTCCCACAATATCCTCAGCGGGGACTTCCATCATCTCTGCCGCTTTTTTGTTCCATATCAGGTAACGTCCTTCATCGTTTTTATCTTTTACTGTAGTGGCGATGGGGAGGTTCTCCAGAATACTTTCAAGGAAGAAACGGTATTTTTCGTTTTCCCGGCGTTGGACTTCATCTTCCGTAATGTCGCGTATGAAGGCTATGACATAATTTCTGTTGAGGTAGACCATGCGCACTGCGATATATAGTTTCTCACCACTTTCTATTCTTATCTTTAGGGTCAGGCTGTCCGAAGTGCGGGTATTCAGTACGCGTAACAGCGACGTCATGTATTTCCGGCATTCATCGGCGTCTGTCACTAAATTATTGATATTTAGAACTCCCGGATTCAGGAACGGAAGTCTGTTTGCCTTTTCGGTAGGTGTATTAAGTAGTTTTACGACAATACCTTGTCTGTTCAGCAGATATACTGGAATGTCTATTGCCCGGATAATCTGTCTGTTCAGACTTTTGTATTTATGATTTATCCAGTATAGAAAGCTTGCAGATGTAACGGCAATTAACAGAAATAACTGTACTTCTCCAAATAATGTAAGATGCATACGCGGTGTCTTTCATTTCGTCTGTCCCCATTGACGAAGGTTATTATATAAAAAGCGCGAGGACTGTTATTGCCTATCTGCATTCGAGGCTCTGGAAAATGCCCACGTCATAAATAGACAACAGTCCCCACGCCTAAGTATATAATAACATAGACGTGAAGAAACTGTTGCTATCATCCCATGACGTTTATTGAATTTTCCAGATTCCGAATAGGCAGGGATAATAACTTTCGCTTCTTGCGTTCTTATCGAATCAAGTCAAAAATGGCCGTTATCACTATAACTGCCAAGACTTTGGTGCAAAAGTAGTATATTTTTTTGGATGTACGGTATGATGAGGAGAATAAAGTGTATATGCAAACAAAGCGTGATGGTATTTGACCGTCACGCTTTGTATAGCTTGCCATTAAAAATTGTTAGAGAGAATTGTTAGAGGATTTATTTCATGGCTTCTATAGTGTATCCTTGTTGCTTCAGAAGGTTCAACACTCCATTGTCTCCGGGCAGGTGTCCGGCGCCGACTACGAAAAGGGTAGGGGCTTCTGTCATGATAGCAGGCATCTTTTCAACCCATGCCTTGTTGCGGTTGTCCAGCATGGCTTCCATCTCTCCGGGCAGCGGGTCGCATGAATTGCCGTCGCGCTCTTCCATCAGTTGCAGCATGGCATCCAGGTCCTGCTTTTCATAAGCGGCAATCAGGCGCTTGCTTTGCTCGATACCTTTCTCGATGTCACTGATAGCGCAGTAGAGGAGGTTTGCCTGGCGTTGCAGCGTCTGGCTGTTGAACAGAATGTCTATTTGTGACTGGGCTGTTTCCAGACCGCCAACTTTCTTGCCTTGCTGTCCGGCCTGCTGCTGGAAGTAAGTGTCGAGCTGTTCTTGCGGGTTGAAGCCCGGAGTGTGTTTCATGTAGAGCAGGACGACAAGCTGCTGGTTGATGGCAGCCGGTTTCAGTTGTGCCAGCATGGCAATGTCCACCATCATGTTTTCCTTGATGGCTTTGCCTACTTCTTCGTATTGTTCGGGAGTAAAGAGGCTTTGCAGCGTGGTGTCTTTGGGCATCATCATCTGCTGTTGCATGCTTTGCATGAAGGCGGGAGTCGCCATTTCGCTCATCACAACTTCCCCGTAGACTTGGGCGGTTTCGCTCATGGCCTGCGGCATGGCGGCAATGCTGTCCTTTATACTGAGTGGAGAGAGGTGATAAGTACCGAAAATATAGGATGGTTTCTCTAATCCTTTACCGGATACTTTCCATAAAAGTTGTGCATTGGCGCTCAGCGCAATGCTGATGAATAAGAGGATGCCTAAAAGTTTCTTCATTGTTTTCTTCTTTTAATAGTTTCTGGACTATCAGTCGGGACAGAGTAAAGAAAATCACAAGAAGGGAAAAATTAGTATTATTTTATTCTTCCTCCGCAGAGCCAGTGTTGGGTGTAATATTTTTCCCGGAGGTTGCTGACTATGACTCCCTGGCTGGTGCTGGCATGTATAAACTTGCCGTCCTTGAGGTAGATGCCTACGTGTGCCACTTTTTTGCGGGAAGCACGGCTGGTGAAGAACACCAAATCTCCCTCACGCAAGTTGCGGCGGGAGATTTTACTGCTCTCTTTCAGTTGCCCGTCTGTGCTTCTCGACAGACGGGTGTGGTAAACTTTCTTATACAGTTGCGATACCAGTCCGGAGCAGTCCGTTCCACGTTTGCTGTCGCCACCTGCGCGATAGGGGGTGCCTATCCATTCGGAGGCATGGATGTACAGCTTGTGGTTGTCCTGCAGTTCAATATCCACCCCCAAACGGACGGATGCTTGCGCCAGGGCTTTGTAGTCCAGGCGTGGCGCGGAAGTATGGCAGGAACTTAAGCCTATCAATATGATGGTAAGAGCTACTATATAAGAAAGATATTTTTTCATGCTTCCGAATTTTTTTCTTCTACCGTTTTATCTTCTTTTTCCGTTATTTCTTCTACGGCTGCTTCTACTACTGTTTCTTCTACCACGGCTTCTTCCTCCACACCGACGTTGAAGTAAGCTTCCAATTCCTGCTCGGCAGAGTTGTTCTCATTTCGTATATCGCGGATAATAACACCGTTTTCTAACAATGCAATACGTGGACAAACGTCCACTGTGTGATTCAGGTTATGGCTGGAAATGATGACGGTGGCTCCGTGCTCTTCATTGTATCTTTTCAGCAAGTGTTTGATTACAGACTGTGAACTGGGGTCAAGGAAGTTGAACGGTTCATCCAGAATCAACAGTTGCGGGTGATGTAGCATAGCGGAGATGATGCCGATTTTCTGCTTGTTTCCGGCAGAATAGTTGCGGATGAATTTTTTCTGCCCCATCACTTCGCCGTTCATGAAGCGTTCGAAGGGAAGCAGGCGTTCGTCTACCTCCTCTTTCTTCAGACCGTACATCTTGCCGATGAAATAGAAGTATTCTTCGGGAGTGAGGTAGTCTATCAGGAAACCGTCGTCTATAAAGGCTCCCGTGAAGTTCTTCCAGTCCTCACTTTTGCTGACGTCAATGTCATTGATGGTTACATTGCCCCGGTCTGCCTGTAGCAAGTCAAGAATAAGGCGGAAGAGGGTGGTCTTGCCTGCACCGTTGTTGCCTACCAGTCCCAGCATATCGCCTTGCCCGATGGTGTAGTTCTCTATATCTACGGCTTTTTTTGTGCCGAAATTCTTCTGTAAATTATTGATGCGTATCATGTTAGTGATTGATGTTTAATGATTTCTATTTCTGTCTACTGTCCCTGAAGCCTTCCATATTCTTGTAGCGGCGTTTCATGAGCCGGTGATATACATTCATCAGCCAGAATTTGGAAGTGGCGATGAATGTCACGCCGATGCCGATAAGTATCCAGGGGGTGACCTCTTTGCCAAAGATGGCATTCAGTGCAAAAAGCAGCAGTAAAGGTATGCCGAAAGCACCTCCTGAAATCAGATTCTGCAGACCGGTGCCTATATTCTGCCGGCTGGTCATCTTTGAATTCAGGTCGGTAGTCTTGTTGTTGTAGACTGCCAGTTGGAACAGACAGCAGTATACGGCTCCCGGAATGAATATCAGCCATGCGATGCAACCGAGTACGGATACCTTCCCGGTAACCATACCGGGAATCATCAGAATCGTAGGAATGAGCAATGCAATGCTGTACAGTATGTATTTGGCACGCAGCAGCGAGTAGATAGATTCCTTGCGGCTCATCAGTCCGTCAATGTAATTGCCTTCGTAACCCATCAGTGTGCTGAGGAACATGATGCCGAAGATAATGTAATTATAAAGGACGAAGAAATCTCTCAGACCTCCGTCATACACATCGGAAAAGCTAATGATACTACTGAACATTATCACTACACCGGTGATGGAATAGAGCGAACGCTTACAAATCTTGTTGCGTAGCAATAACTTGAGTTCCAGTCTCATGTATTCGCCTATTTCGCCGTAGCGGTCGAGGAATTTGTATTCGGATACATGTTTTATCCGTGTATCTTCCACTTTGTTCAGTTCATTGTAGATGAGTTTCTGCATCAGGGTGCGGTTGATGAACCACATGAGGGCGATGGCAGCCAGTACACCGATGAATGACAGTATATTGCCGGTGATGAACCCTTCTCCCAGATTGACAAAACAGTCGAAAAGCGGACTGTTGTCCGGAATGAATAGTGCGGCGGCAATGCCACCATATACTACTACCGGTAGTGCCAGCCACCAGATGCGCTCACCCATCAGTGTGCGGCACAACAAGAACCAGTAGTTATTGAATACCATCAGCAGCCAGATGCCAATGCAATAGGTCAGCACACCACTGATTCCATAGAATTTGGTGACGGTGATGATGGAAAACGGAACAAACAGAAACAGCCAGAACAGATTGAAGCCATCCAGTCCGGAACGGATCAGCAGGCAGTCGAGAAGACGGTTCCGCTTGATGGGAAGCAGCAGGTAGGGCTTCACTTCCTGGGTGGGTGTTTTTTGGAAAGGCAGGCGTATCAGGAAATCCAGCACAAGGACAAATATCAATCCGGAATTCATTACGTGATAGGCTTCTGTGGCACCGCCGTCAAAGGCGAATGCAAAGGTCGTACCGAAGAATATCAGGTAACCGGCCCAGAAGACAAACATGAAGTACATCCAGAATTTTCCGAATTTACTTTTTTCGTACATCGGATTTCGTTTTTCTGCCAGTTTTCCGTGCTTGCGCAAATCTAAGAAAAGACTCATAGTATTTGTATATATAGAGTTTGTATAAAAAAAGCTGCGCTGCCTTTCATCGAACAACGCAGCCTTCTGTGTGTATGGCTCTCTTATTCTTTGTCAGGAGTTTCAGGACTGATCATTGATACCTCAATCTCGTTCTTCTGCTTGAACAAGTCGTCGGTGAACTTCTGGATGTCCTTCACGGTGATGCTGTTGACAATCTGTTCGTAATCCTTTATCGGATTCATACCGGTGAACAGGTATTCGTCAATGCTTCCCAGCCAGTAGCTGTTCTCCTTCAAGTCTTCGGCATGTTTCTTCAGCATGAACTCCTTCACTTTATTCAAGTCTCCTTCCGACGGACCTGCTTTGGCGATGTTGTCGAGTTCTGCAAAGATAATCTGCATCAGCTTTTCTCTTTTTGCCGGAGCGGTTTCGAATACAATCTGCAAGAGAGCCTTTTCTTTCGGATATTTGCTTAATTGGCCGCCTACATATACACCGTAAGTGCCCCCTTCGTCTTCACGTACCTTGGCTGTATAAACCAAGTCGAGAATCTGGCTGGTCATACTCAGCAGGATGTCATTTTTCAGGTCGTACTTGCAGTCACCGTTCAGCAGGACAAAGTTCGACGCTTTGGCAGTTTCCTGCTTCCGTACGAATTCGTTCTTATAAACTCCCTGGCGCATGTCCACTTTATTGTCCTTGAATGTTTCCTTGCGGTTGATGGCAGGCAGTGAACCCAGGTACTCGGCGATGAGTGGTTTCATTTCCTCCACATTCACATTTCCTACAAAGATAAAGGTAAAATCGCTGGCATCTTTGTAGCGGTCTTGATACATGGACAGAATCTTGTCATAATCCATCTTGTCAATCATGTCCGCCTTTATTCTGGCTCTTCTGGGATGGTGCATGTAAATACCGGCCGAGACAGAGTCACTGAACGCTACCTGGGGATTCATTTCCATATTCTGCAAAGCAGCTTTGTTGCGGTTCTTGTAGGATGCGAAGGCATCGTCGTCACGGCGTGGAGCGGTGAACGTCAAGTAAGTGAGCTGCATCATTGTTTCGAAGTCTTTCGGTGAACAGCTGCCATTGACGGTTTCTGTCTTGTCACCGATACCATAGCTGACGGAAGCTTTCTTGCCGGCCAGAACTTTTTCCAGGTCTACGGCACTGAAATTACCCAGACCACCGACACTCACTGCATCCAGTCCGTTGATGTTGATGATTTCCGAGTCGGGGAACAGGGAACTACCGCCTAGGCTGACTCCCTTCATGCGGATTTCGTCTGCCTTGAAGTCTGTCTTCTTGATAATGACCTTGACTCCGTTGGAGAGTGTCAGCGTTGTAGTGCCGAATGTATCATCTGTCTGCTCGGATACAATCTTTCCGCCTTTCGGGGCTTCGGCCATCAAAGGTTCATCCGACACCTTGTCTACGTAGGCAGTCAGTTTTTCAGCTTTAATGTCTTTCAGAATCTTCTTGATTGCATCTTCTGTCGGCATTTTCAATCCTTCCTTATCCGGACCGAGAATTGCGACTACCTGGTTACTGTCTGTCACGAGGGCTTGCATCATCTGGTTCAGTGCGGCAACCGGAATGGCGGGAGCTATCTGATTGATGATGGCGTATTCGTTTTCGATGCCCGGAATCGGTTCGTTATCGAGGAAATGACGGACATATTCATCCACGTACTCTTCATTCTTGCGTTTGTCACGCTCGTTATAAGCAGATTCCAGTTGGCGCAGATATTCGGCACGGGCACGGTTGTATTCCGTTTCCGTAAAGCCGAATTGGCGGGCGCGTTCTGTTTCGCGCAGGAGAGTGGCTATTCCATTTTCTATGGCATCTTCCTTGCAGACAACGACACCGGTGAAGGCATCTTTGGTTTTGGCAACAAAGAAATCATCGTCATAAGTGGCGGCATATATATAAGGAGGATTGGCGGTCTGTACCAATTCGTTCAGACGCGCATTCAGCATATTGTTGATGAGCGTGGTTGCATAATTCTGTACCAGATAGCCCATGTCGCCTTTCTGCTCGTCAGGAGTGGCTTCGTGCTTGTTGAAGATGAGGGCTTGTACATTGGACTGTTCCTTGTCCTGATAAACCAATACAATAGGCTCCTTGTTGTCGTTTACCGGATAGTACTCGCGTTTGGCAGCATTGGGCTGGGCGGGAATATCAGAAAACATTTTCTTGATTTGGGCTTCGATGGCGTCCACATCTATATCGCCAACTACCACAATACCCTGAAGGTCCGGACGGTACCACTTTTCATAGTAGTCTCTCAAAGTTTGCGGTTTGAAGTTCATAACGACCTCCATCGTTCCGATAGGGAAACAAGTGGCATACTTCGTTCCTTCGAACATGACTGGAAGCATCTTCTCCTGGAAGCGTTGTATGGCGCTCATACGGGTGCGCCATTCTTCGTTGATGACTCCGCGTTCTTTGTCTATTTCCTTCGGGTCCAGGGTCAAATCGTTACTCCAGTCGTGCAGAATCAGCAGGCAGGAGTCGATGGCTCCCGGAGTAGTGACCGGCACATTGGAAATGTTGTATACGGTTTCGTCTACGGAAGTATAGGCGTTCAAGTTCTCACCGAATTTCACCCCGATACGCTCCAGGTATTGCTTCAGTGCATCACCGGGGAAGTGGGTCGTTCCATTGAAACACATGTGTTCCAGGAAGTGGGCAAGGCCGCGCTGGTCGGCTTCTTCCTGAATGGAGCCTACCTTTTGGGCAATGTAAAAGTCGGCCCGGTTTGCAGGCTGGCTGTTCTTGCGGATATAATAGGTCAATCCGTTGTCCAACTTTCCGATACGGACATTTTTGTCGACCGGGATAGGCGGCATTTGCTGTGCAAATACCTGCTGAAAATTGCAGCAAAGAATTAACGCTACAATCCATAAACCACGTAATAGATGTTTCATATTATTATGAATTTAAATTGTTCTTGAACTATCTGTCGGACAGCCCTTGGATAAATCACAACTTCTGTTGTTTTTTTCGGATTCCATTCCGGATAAATGGAATTTATCTGACTGCTTCCCGGATGCGGACCAATTTGGTCAGCAGGTCTTCCAGCAGGTCGAGTTTCAGCATGTTGGCGCCGTCACTCTTGGCTACGGCGGGATTTTCGTGGGTTTCGATGAACAGTCCGTCTACACCTACGGCAACACCGGCTTTGGCTACGGTCTCGATAAGTTGCGGCATACCTCCCGTGACACCACTGGTCTGGTTGGGCTGTTGCAGGGAGTGGGTTACATCCAGGATGACGGGGAAACCGAAGGTCTGCATTTCGGGGATGCCGCGATAGTCGATGACTAAATCCTGATAACCGAAAGTAGTTCCGCGTTCCGTCAGCATGACGTTCCTATTGCCTGCTTCCACTACTTTATCAGCCGCAAAGCGCATGGCAAGCGGAGAGAGGAACTGCCCTTTCTTGATGTTGATGGTTTTTCCGGTTTTGGCGGCGGCTACAAGCAGGTCTGTCTGCCGGCAGAGGAAGGCGGGAATTTGCAGAATATCCACATATTCGGCAGCCATGGTGGCTTCTTCGGCGGCATGAATATCGGTTACGGTAGGTACTCCGAAAGTGGTGTGCACTTTTTGCAGTATCTTCAGCGCCTTTTCGTCACCGATACCCATAAAGGAATCCAGACGCGAACGGTTGGCTTTACGGTACGACCCTTTGAATACGTATGGGATTTGCAGTTTTTCTGTGATGGTCACGATACGTTCGGCAATGCGCATTGCCATTTCTTCTCCTTCAATGACACAAGGACCTGCCAGTAGGAAGAAGTTTCCGGTAGGATTATTCTTTAATTCAATCATAGGTTGTTACTGATTAAGTATTTTCAATTGGGTATAATCAATGTTATCGCTTCGTGCAGTACGCTGATGTCCAGTGGAAAATGACGGTCGAGAATACGTCCGTCCAAATCGACAGAGGCATTTTGCGCACGCAGCACTTTTACTTTTTGCGTACGGTAGGGCATCACTACCTTATGGTTCAGAATCCGCCCTTGGATAAGCATCCACAATCCCGACCATAGTTGCAGCAATTCGGGACGGTAAATGACGGAAACATCCAGCCAGCCATTATAGGGCACTGCACTAGGCGCTTGTCCGTATCCCCACGCACTGCCTATGCAGACAGTCATGATGCGTCCGCGTATATGCTCGCCGTTTATCTTGAGATGCATGCGGTACAGCTTCCGTTCGAAGATAATGGATAGCAGTGCCATGAAGTAAGAGAGGAACTTCACTCCCCAGAAACGCTTGCACTGGTCGGTGATTTTCACGATACGGGCTCCCAGGCCTATGTTGATGGCATTGAGAAAGTAGCGTGTCAGATGCTTTTCACCGTCGTAATAATAGCAGGTACCCACGTCTATTTTCCGGCGGCGGTTGTTGATGATGCAATCCACCGCTTTCTTGTAGTCCGAACTCATTTCCCAATAGTCGGCAAAGTCATTTCCTATACCATTGGGGATGATGCCGATGGCTATATTCTCCTTGTCCGGTGCATTGGAAAGCATGATGCCGTTAATGACGTCATTCAGTGCGCCGTCACCGCCTACTACAACAATGGTGCGGTAGCCGTTGTTGGCGAGGATGCCTGCCAGACGCTCTACCGAACCGAACCCTTCGGACTGCACATAGTCGTAAGGCACACCTTTGCTGTCCATGTATTCTTTGATTTCTTTCCACCGTTTCTGCACTTTCCGTGTTCCGGCTTTGGGGTTGTATATCACTCCCAACTTTTCGGGTTCTGCACTCATGATTCTATTTACAATTTGACTATTTACTATTTACGATTTAAATCACCCGGTCACTTTATCATTTCATCATCCTTCCAACTTCTTCTTTACAAAAGCTATCTTTTCTTCCATCGGCCACCGGGCATTCATCCAATGGATGGTAAATCCACGCCGTTCCATACCGCGGAACCAGGTCATCTGGCGTTTGGCAAACTGGTGGATGGCTGTTTCCAGTTGCGTGAACATCTCTTCATAGGTCAGCTTGCCGATGACATAAAGTGTCAGATACTTGTATTCCAGTCCGTAATAGATGAGGTCATCCGGTTGGATGCCTTGCTCTATCAGAAGGCGCACTTCGTCTATCATTCCTTCTTCCAGGCGCTGGTGCAGGCGGCGGGTGATTTTCTCCCGACGCAATTCCCGGTCGATGTCCACACCTATGATGAGACTGTTCAGCTGGGGGAAGGAACGTTCGTCTACCGGGGTATGGGCATAATACTCTTCGATTTCGATGGCTCGTATGGCACGTTTGGCTGTGTCCACGTCCGTGGTATTGTGCAGGCTTTTGTAACCTTTCAGTATGTCGGTCAGTTCTTCCAGCGATTTGTCCGCTAGACGGGTGCGCAACTCGGGATTCTCGGGTACGGGCAGCAGACGGTAGCCTTTCAGCACTGATTCGAGATACATTCCGGTTCCTCCACATACAACGGGCAGGCAACCTTTTTGTTTAATAGTCTCGTAAGCATTCAAGAAATCACGCTGATACTCGAAAACATTGTACTTATAGCCCGGGTCGGCTATGTCGATGAGGTGATAGGGAATCTGTTTCCCGTCGACGGTATAGTCGGCAAGGTCTTTGCCGGTGCCCAGGTCCATCCCCCGGTAGATTTGCCGTGAATCGGCACTGATGATTTCCGTATGGAGTTCGGCGGCCAAGGCGGCTGCAAATGGAGTCTTTCCTGAGGCGGTAGGCCCTAATATGGCGATTAAATCATAGTCTGGCATATATAAGTTCTTGTTAATCTCACTACAAAGATAGTGCAAACCGAATGCAGAATAAAATGAACTCGTTCATTTTTTATGCTGAGGTGCAGCTTATCTTCGTGTTAGTGCAAAGATAATGCAAACTGGGAGTATAATGGAAAGAACTTGCTCATTTTTTTACGTGATGCTATACCTTCTTTTCTACTTTGAAGCAGAAAAAGTGAAAAAGGACGTGAAAACGAGCATTAATCTTATTAAAATGTGTTATGAAACATGCTTTTTTTCTTGGAAAGTTTGTCAATGTCCCAAAAGTCCGTACATTTGCAATGTGTTTTTCATAGTATTAGATTTAAGGTTAACAAAGGTTGGAGTACAGCGGTACTCCTTTTTTTATGCCCTAAACTGAACTTTGGCACATTTTTTCTGTACTTTTGCACTATATCTTGAATGAACAAACATATTCACCTTTTATGAAGCTCTGTATATAGCTACGCTCAACGAATAGCCCTGCTTGATAAAGCTATTCAGCTATCTGGCAAACGATGACCCGTTTGCCACAGAGATTGTGTATCCTTTTATTCATGAATTTGCAGGATGGCATGCTGTACTTGTACAGTGTGTTGTTTTGTGCTATTTTATTGTTGAGCAATGCATTATACATATAAACAGATATGGCTTATCAACTTTCCGGTAATGATGAGCATTTTGATGGAGCAGCTGATAAATATAACCGATGCTGTTTTCTTAGGTCACGTTGGCGAGGTGGAATTGGGAGCATCTGCCATTGCGGGGATTTATTATTTGGCGGTCTACATGCTTGGGTTTGGGTTTAGTATCGGATTGCAGGTGATGATTGCTCGAAGGAATGGAGAATGTGGCTATGGTAAGGCTGGAAAGATATTCTTTCAAGGTTTCTTCTTTTTATCGGGATTGGCCATTTTGCTTTGTCTGCTGATGCAGGCAAGTTCTCCTTTCATATTGGGAAGGTTGATTTCCTCACCGGAGATTTATCGGGCTGTAATTCAGTATCTGGACTGGCGCAGTTTCGGTTTGCTGTTTTCGTTTCCGTTTTTGGTTATCCGTTCTTTTCTTGTGGGAATAACATGCACTCGGGCATTATCGTGGGCTGCTGCCGTTGCAGTAGTGATTAATATTCCTTTGAATTATATTCTGATATTCGTTGGAGGACTGGGAATATCGGGAGCTGCCATTGCTTCTTCTCTGGCAGAGATGGGTTCTTTGGTGATGCTTCTTTTCTATGTATGGCTGAAAATAGATAAAGGGAAATATGGATTGAAACCGGTATATGACGGAAAGCTGTTGGTAGATGTGCTGAGCTTGTCGGTATGGAGCATGCTTCATGCCTTTATCAGCGTGGCTCCGTGGCTCTTGTTCTTTGTGGCGGTGGAACATTTGGGTAAAACGGAATTAGCCATTTCCAATATTACGCGAAGTGTATCTGCTGTCTTTTTTGTAATAGTCAATTCTTTTGCGGTCACTACGGGTTCGCTGGTCAGTAATGCGATTGGGGCTGGAGAAAGGAGGGCTGTTTTCATTATCTGCCGTAAGATACTGAGGTTGGGCTATTCTGTTGGATTTCCATTGATAGGGGTAGCTGTATGCTGTAATCGCTTGATAATAGGAATCTATACAGATAACGAACTGTTGACGGAGCAGGCTTTCATCCCTTTTGTTGTGACGTTGCTGAATTATACCTTTGCCTTGCCAGGCTATGTATATCTCAACGCAGTTGGAGGGACCGGTAAAACCCGGATTACTTTTCTTTTCCAAGTGACTACCACTGTCGTGTATCTGGGGTATCTTTATTGGTTAAGCGCTTGCACTCATGCATCCTTGGCTATTTACTTAACGGCAGAATACCTTTTTGTGATTTTGCTGGCACTGCAATCGGTTTTCTATTTAAGAAGTAAACAATATTAGAAACATATCGAATTATGATGACTAAAATATATCCGCGTACGGGAGATAAGCAAACCGTATATCTTAATGCTGTTATAAAGGATCCTCGAATAGAGGTTGGTGACTATACTATTTATAATGATTTTGTAGCTGACCCTTTGTTGTTCGAGAAAAACAATGTGCTGTATCATTACCCCATCCATCAGGAGAGGCTGGTTATTGGTAAATTCTGTTCCATTGCTTGCGGTACGAAATTTCTGTTCAACTGTGCCAATCATACGTTGAAATCTCTGTCTACTTATACATTTCCTTTATTTTACGAAGAGTGGGGATTGAAGAAATCGGACATAACGGATGCATGGGATGACAAAGGAGATATTATAATAGGTAATGATGTTTGGATTGGTTATGAAGCGGTGATAATGGCTGGTGTTCATATAGGAGATGGGGCGATTATTGGTGCACGTGCTGTTGTGACTAAAGATGTTCCCCCTTATACAATTGTAGGGGGAACTCCTGCCAAAGAAATCAGGAAACGTTTTGATGAGGATGTGGTGAAGAAATTATTGCGGCTGCAATGGTGGGATTGGTCGATTGATGAGATACGCTGTTACTTGCCGCATCTTGTACAAGGCTGTTGGGATAGATTTCCTTAATAATCCATCATCAGTGAGTTGCCGGTCTTGCCTCGTGAAATGTCAAGGTTAGGCGGTGCATAGCTCTGGTTACAGCTACATAAAGCATACTCTTGTCAATCTCCGAACGGTAATTTCTCTCATCCGTCTGTGGAATAATGACTTCGTCAAACTCAAGCCCTTTTGCCATGTGGGCAGAGGTGATGACGATGCCTTGCACAAATGCGGAGCTTTGACTTGATAGGAAGCTGATATCATTGGCATATGATTTCAGCATGTCTGCCATCTTCCTGGCTTGCTGCTCCGTCTTGCATATGATGCCAAGAGACTTATATCCGGATTTCCGGTAAGTGGAGATTAGCCCCATAATGCCGGACAGTTCTTCTACGGCACTGCCGAACTGCAGGATTTGTGGCTTTTCTCCATGCCGGGCAACCGGTTCCAGCTCTGCGTTAGGATGAATCTTTTGCGCAAAATCCGTAATCTCGAAGGTGGAACGATAACTCTTACACAATTTCATGATTTCACTTGCAGTAAGTGACTTTTGGATAGTTTCTGCTGTGGATGAACCATAAGGATTCACGGACTGTCCTGCATCGCCCAACACGGTTTTCCGGCATGGAAAGAGTTTCTGTATTACCTTGTACTGTATGGGCGAATAGTCCTGCATCTCATCTATCAACAGATGTTTGACTCTGAATGGCTGGTTCCCGTTTCCCTCCAATGCCAAGTGTAGGTATGCCAGCGGTGCCAAGTCTGAGTATTCGAGTGTATGTCCCTTTCGCATTTTGAACATTCCGGGATTATTTGTCCATTTAAAGAAATCTTTGTAGACTTGAATGTCGTTATTGCCTGCAAACATTAGTCTGATTTCTTTTTTCAAAAGGTTTCTGCCGGCGGTGGTTACCGTAAAGGCGTATTGTATTTTCAACATATCCAGCATATAATCAGCCATAGCATCAAATCGTCGGCGTATGGGATAACGGTTGAAACGTAGGTACTGTTCTTCGATAAACGGGGCAGGTATGGTGATGTATTTGGTCAGCTTCACGTCTGCTGCCTTGAAGTAGGTGTTCTCTATGTGGAGGATAAACTTGTCAAGCTCTGAAATGAAACCGAAAGAGGCTTTATAGGCTATTCTGTCGATGAGGCTTGAGGATGGCTTCTCTAACAGTTCATTCACTAACCCGAAGTATGTTTGGTACTTGTATTTGTGTTCCAACACTCCGGAGAGTATTTGTTCCATACTGGTTTCGGGCACGGTTTCTTCTCCAAGTTCGGGGAGGACGTTGGAGATGTAATCGGAAAACACTTTGTTGGGGGAGACAATCAGAATATCTTTTGACGAGATGCTGTCTCTGAAGGTATAGAGCAGGTAGGCTATGCGGTGCAGGGCGATGGATGTTTTTCCAGAGCCGGCCACTCCTTGAATAATAAGCGTGCGGATATCTTCGTTGCGGATAATCCGGTTCTGTTCCCGTTGGATGGTGGCAACGATATTTTTCATCTTGTCATCTGCATTGGAACTTAACTCCTTTTGCAGAATGTCGTCATGGACGGTCAGGGCACTTTCAATCATAAATTCCATTTTGCCGCCCCGAATTCTGTATTGGCGTTTTAGGGAAATTTCTCCTTTAATCTCTCCCGATGGAGACCGATAGCCTGCTTCTCCTAATTCATGGTCATAGAACATGCTCGAAACGGGTGCTCGCCAGTCATGGATAAGGGTAGCTCGACTTTCCGGGTCATAGAAGGTATGGATGCCTATATAGATAGGCATCACTTTGCTGTTTTCTTTCTTTTCCAAAAAATCAATTCGTCCGAAGTAAGGAATGGCAAGTATCTTGGTGAGCCGCTTACGCTTGTTGATTACACTTTCCCCCAAGGCAAAATGGTTTAGGATGCTTTCGCGCATGGAGCGTATCTCATGCGGGTCGATGTCTTTGTTGGACCAGATATAGTCTTTGTATTCTGCCAAGGTGTCGACGTGGTCTTTCACTGATGCGTCGGTATTACCGATAACCTTTTTCAGAAAACTGATTATTTGCTTTAAATATTCTTTCTCTTGTTTCTCTGTTTGATTGAATGCCATAATTAGTTGTTGCTAAAAGATAAGACAGTGTGCAAAATTAGTGTATTGTATCAAGAAGGGAAATGGCTATTTATAGCTATATACTGGGAAGTTTTATATCTTTGCACATTCAAAAAAGTGGAGGTAAATGGACATTCATGAGCTTGCAAGGCAGAATCAGCAATCTGCATGGAAAGTATTGGAAGATACCTGTATTATTGAAGCATGGGAGCGCATTGGAGCAACCGTTCATTTGGTGGGCTCACTCCGTACCGGGCTGTTGGCGAAAAGTAGGGATATAGATATCCATATTTATACCGATAGGTTGGATGTAGGAGAGAGCTTTTCGGTCATCCGGGAACTTGCGGAACGGTTGCCTTTGCAGGAAATACAATATAGGAACCTTATCCATACGGAGGAAGAGTGCATGGAGTGGCATGCTTTATATAAGGATAGAGAACAGAATACTTGGAAGTTTGATATGATTCACATCCGGAAAGGTTCCAGGTATGATGGTGTTGTAGA
>UMFC01004265.1_pt1 | contig 16625 bp, 19 predicted proteins | sample 1964931 | NCBI WGS metagenome assembly UMFC01 (sample SAMEA4836038, study PRJEB28245) | human gut metagenome | biome: gut microbiome; material: fecal sample | place: Denmark | collected 2008 | reverse complement strand
CATTGACGAAATAATCAACCGGGCTTACGCTTCCCAAAGTCATCTGACCGATGGACTGCGCCGGATTGATCCCGGCAAGAATACCGAGAGCGCGGCCTACGTCGGCGGTGTATGTCGGATCGGGAGTTGTCAGAGCCAGTGCAACGCCATAGGCATTGTACGTATCGCCGCTGGGCAAATTGTTAATATCCTGCCCGATACGTCCGGCATCCAGTACTGCCACCATACGATAACTTTCCGCGAACATATCCTGGATCAAGCCTTGTACATTCTGGATTGCTCCCTGACTTTTCGTCAAATCCTCCGCAAGACCGGAAGTCGGAACTGTGGTATTGCTGGGATATACGAACCCGATAAGGCGCGGTCTGTTATCCCACAGCGTAGCGGTGGTTTGTCGGATTGCCTGTTTAATACCGGGCATTTGTATTGCTGAAATACCTTTTCCCTTCAAATAATCATAGCCTGTCAGCCACAATTTAGACCCGCTCCCTGCCTTCGAGTAAAACTCCGAAACCTGGAATTTGGCTCCAGCGTCCAAAGTGGAATAACCCCCCAGCTTCTGCGCTTCTTCCAAAGAAGCAACCAGGACGGAGGTATCTATAAGAGGAGAGGCCGAAGATACGGGAAGCACCAGCATCGCCACCCCTTCATTAGATGAAGAAGTGCCGATCGCGGTATCCTGCAATTCGACGGTTACACCTGTTCTTGCCATAATATCGAATTTTACTGTTATACTTTAGATGCCGGTTTACGCCCCGGTTTAGCGCCTTCTTGTCCGGAATTGCGCCGACGGGCAAGTTCGGCCCTCGCCTCTTCCAGCGTCATAGAAGGAACTTCGGCTTTTTGCTTCTCAGAATCCGGGGAGGCATTGCGTGCGCTCATGGACTTGGCGAACTGCGCGTCAAACATCTTGTCGAGTTCTTCACAAGTCAAAGGCTCCTTTCCTTTCTCTATTGAGCACCACCGAACCTGCTTATGGACCCGAAGGGCGTCGGTCATACGGGATTCTGCCTGCCACTGCTGACGATACATATTCCCATCATCCGTAATGAAGACCTTTCCGAATTTCGCCGTAACGATCAGAAGGTTTTCAAAAAACTCGTCTTTATAGTTTACCATAGTGGATAATTTTTCTGATTGATTAACATTTCCCGGCCCATTAAAAAGGCCGGGAAACACAAAAATTAGGGTCTGGGCGCTATATATTCAGCCGGTACGATGTTCACGATACCTTTGCCGCCCTTACGAGCGCTACCGGCACCGAAACGCATATCCATCGAGAACTTCCAGCCATACGAGTTCGGATCGGCAACGACATGTACGTTCGTGTTGCCCATCGCCAGAATAACCTGCGAGGGGATGAAGCTAATAGCCAATCCGTATGCAGTAGCGGCCAGTACCGGCGCGGTATATTCCGGAATGGTACCGTTCGCCTGAACCTTGCCGTCGCAGTAAAGTTCAGGATCGACAACCTTCGATGTCACCGTGTCGTAGGCCGAAGTTGTCGAACGCGACATGAAGTTGAAGGCAGAGTACTTGCCCAACATCGGACGCATCTCACCGGCAGTTTTGGTCAGCAGGCTCGTGAGGTACGGATTCGAAAGAAGCTGCTCCATGTAGGCGGCATCCATCACACAGTCGATGTCGCCATCCTTGATGTCGTAGTTCCAGTTCACGAACTTCGTCTGCGCCTTGATAAGGTCGTTAGGCGAGAGTTCCAACAGATTGCCGGCCGCCGTCGAGTTCACCGGGAAGGCATTGGCTGCGGCGAAATGCTTGACGGTGCCGTCAGCGGCGACACCCGACATCGGGACACTTGCACCAGCACTTTCTGCGATCTTCTGGAGGGCGTAGTTGTGGATGGCGTTCACCATGAAGCGCACGGCTTCGCTCTGCCCCCACGAACGATCGTCGTAAGCGAGGATATCGGTATTCGCCGCCTGCCAGAGAATAGGCTGAAGGGAGAAAACCTTGGTGACAAGCCCAATGGGGTCGTCATCATAGAGGTAGTCAGCCACATTCAGCGGAGCACGGTCGCCGTAGTAGATTTTCGGACTGATCGCCGATTCTACCCAGATGATACCCTGCTTGTCCGAACCGCTGGTGCGGGCGCAACGAGCCGCCCAGGTGTTGGCCGGAAGCAACTGTTGGTAGAAGAGCGAAAGCCACTCGACAACGGCCAGGTCAGGGGATGTCGTGACGAAATCCGAGGAGTTGGCGCCGGAGGCCAGCTTTACGGCAGTGCGTTCCGCGATCGTCGAGAGTTTTTCGTACCGGCCTTCGCCATTGCGAACATTGATATTGCCCATGAAAGCCTTGAAGCCTTCATCCGAGCTTACGATAGCTGCAAGCTCCCGGGCGGCTTCCACTTTCGATGCGTGCTCCGGACGGCAAACGTCCGTAGGCGCGACAGTAAGCAGCCGTGCCGCAGCGTTGAATTTCGTCTTGCCTTCAGTTGTGGCAAGGAATTGATGGAGTGTTTTGTTCGTTTCCATACTTGCTTTCAGGTTGATTTTGTGGGGATCGATGATTTGTGCCTTGCCCGCCTCACTCGTCGCCTCCTTATGCTGCACACTCGCCTCCGCAGCTGATGCCAGGGTCGTGGGTTTAGGCTCGGGTTCCGGCGCTTTCTGCGGTTCAGGCTGCTTCTCGGCCTCTTTTCCAGCCGCTCCGAAAAACGACTTCAACTTGGTTACGATCTTCTCGGCGATACTCTCTGTATCTTCCGCATTAAGCGTTCGAAGCTCTGCCTCGTTTTCTGCCGCAGGGACAGGCTCCGCAGCGGACAAAGTAGTCGCCTCCTTTGCGGGGTCCTCCTTCTGGATCGTCCCGTCTTTAGGGTCTTCTTGCGTCATGTTGCTTTTGTATTTATTGATAAGTGAATGATCTTTAGCCGACAAGGTTGTTATGCGTTCCGTCTGGCTGGGCGCGAACTCCGCAGCGAGCATAACCTTTTCGCCCTTGAAATCCGAAACCGCATCGGAATTGGACTGGAGAGAGCATAGCGACACTTCATATACAAGGAAGTAAGTCGCATATTTAACTCCCGTGGATTCGTCTTCTATCTCCCGGCTGACCCCTCCGATGGAAACAGCCCTGTAAAATCCGTTTTCGTACAGGTATTTCGCCGTTTTACCCCGCTCCGTCCCCTCGGCAAATTTCAAAGTACCGATCCAGTCGTTGCCTTCCCGGTGAATATTTACGACATTTCCGATAGGTTGGCTATCCCAATCGTGATTCTCCAACAGCACCGGATTCTTTTCATAACGCGACCAGTCGATACCGTCGGACAAAACGACCATATCACAATCGTTGATCGTTTCGTTACTCAATACCTGCCTTAACTCTGCCATACAAAATGCGTAATTTCCTGCCCAAATATAGGTTTACCTTTGATTGCTAAATAATCCACCCGCAACGGAAAAAATATTTTTCCGACATACCAGCACAAGAACGGCCAAGACGATCCAAAATCCCTTCATCTGCGTCTGCTGCCACCACGTCAATTTACGTTCAACCTCGACGATATCCGTATTCACCCGATCGCGGTAAATCATACTGTCCCGATATATCACCTCTTTCTCTGTTGGTATGGGCTTTTTCTGCGGCTTATTTGCCAGCGAGTGGAACAACGCCCCGTCGGGAGTTATTAGAGCGTCAGAAACGGCGTATGACGTTTCCAAATGGCTCGTTGTATCTCGGACTGTCTGACGCTCACTTTCAATCGGAACCTTGACAAACACCGTGTCCGGGATATACTCGGTACGAACGACGGTTTCGACCCGCACACTGTCCTGCGTCGAGGTCGTCAAATGACGACAGGGACAACAAGAGACAGCGAGCACCGTCGCGATTCCGCAGAGTATGACCTGCTGCAGCTTCATCGGGTCATCGGAATATAGATGGTCTCTCCGGCCGGTTTGGACAACAGTTGTTTTCGCTGCCTCCCATCTTGATTCTTATACCCGATATGCACCCAGCGAGGCACTCCGGCGGCATCCTCGTTTTCCGAAATCATCTGATCGAACCGCTTGCCCCGAAGCCATTCCCGGCAGAACGACTTGAACTCCCGGAGCCGTCCGTTGTTAGGCACCAGATCGACGGCCCAGCCGACGCAATGCGCCGAGGTCGCCGAACCCTTGACGGCCTTGTTCAGTCGATAACCTCTATATCCGGACGAAACGGTCAGGGCCGGAGTTCCCCAATGTTCGTTCGCACACAACACGGCCCACGCCTCCCGCAGCGGATCGATCAGACGGTCGATCATCTCTTCAAGGTTGCGGCGATGTTCTTCCGTCGGCGCATTGTCCAAATTCATCTTTCGGGCCGTTGCCGAATAAGTGAGTTCCTGTAAAGTAAAATGTTTCATTTCGACTGCTGTTTTTTGGATTCTTCCCGCGTACGGTCGAGCGTGCGGAGCAATTCGATAATATCTTTGGGGTCTTTGGCGTGCGCCAATTCAGCCACGATGTCGCCGATCTTCGCTGCCGACGACCGAGCCGCCCGGAGATTCTCCCGCACGCTCCACGCCTCGATACACACGGCGAGCACGGCTGACACGGCCGACGCATAGGGCATCGACCAAATCCCGAACAACAGTCCCAATACATCGACGCACATGAACAACGCCGTCACCTTGCCGTAGTCCCCAAATTTGGTAAAGGTGCGGCGAAGCCCGTGAGAATCGATCGGCAGCTTCAATGCCCGCGCCTTGCGAATCCCGGCCCGCATATCGACCATTACGGCGATAAACATAACAATCCAGATGATAATTTCCGCCAGTGCAGCCCGGCGGACCGTCAGTATATCCACGCCGAAAATATCGGCAACCCCGTCAAACATCACAACCACGATTATCCCTCCCAAAAGGTATATTTCTCTTGCATGCGGGCTATATATTCATCCCGCTCCCCGGCCGTGGCATCGCGCCACGTCCCGGATTTCTCCCCGGGGAGTTTTACTCGCCGGGTGAGGTAAAGCCGCTCTTCGTCCGACACCTCGGCGGCCTGGGTGATGTAACCGCCCTCATCGGCGATCTGCTCCGTAAAAGTTGTTTTCTGCTCCTTCATAGCAAATTTTAGTTTATGCCGTAGCGAATGAAATCTGTTTGCCCTGGGCCGCCGTATTGACCGCATACCAGTCTGCTTGCTGCGGGTCGGTCAGCTTGGCATATACGTCCGCATGGACCGTGACCGTGATGGCCGATGTATTGGTCGCATTCTCCACCAGATACTGAAAAGATTCGAGCGTAAGCAGCGGGCTGTCCTTCAGATTGACATTATATCGTAATTGTTTGATTCTTATCTCCTGTAGGGATTTACACCCTTTAAGTGCCACATTGTTATTCTTGTTTTCGAATGTCATACCCCCGACAATCGTGACCAACTGCTTACATTCGAAAAATAGATAAGTACAATCTGAAAACCGCACAAACGTCGATGCCGGACATAGGTATATAGTCTTGAAGTTGCTCCCCGTGAAAGTCGAGATGGCCGTTACGTTAATTTCAGATGTAAACTGGTTCGGAGCCTTCCGAGGCGGAAGATTCACCGGAATATCAACACTGTAAAGCGCCGAATCCCAGTTCGAATTATTCAATGCATTGTGTGACAGACTGTATATTTTGGTCATCACACTGTTGGAAATACCCGTCACGGAACCTACCGTCCAGCTCTTGCTCGATGTATCCCACACCGCACCGGCCGCCACGAACAGATCGTGCAGAGGGCTGCCGGAAGGAGTGGACGGTACCCTTTCGGAAAGTTTAGCGTCGATCTCGGGACCGGTAAAAATACTTTTATATACTGTTGCCATATAATTTACTCTATTTCCGTTACACGATCGTTCCTGTCATCCGTTTTGTCCGTAATCGTCACTCCCTTTAATTCTTCTGAAGGGTGCAAATCGTCGTATGTCGCATAATCCACGATTCGGGTTTCATACTGCAACTCTACGACTGATACGCTGGTACCTATTTCCCGATCGAAAGCCTGGGTCGTATAGGTCCGAAAGCCCTGATAAAGAGGATAAAAATTATATTTTCGGATCAGCTCGCCAAAGTCCTCTCCCTGTTTCGACTTTTCGATATAACTGCGGACCTGCATAGCCAGGTTGAGCGTCTTTCGTTGCTGTTCGTTGAACGAAGCCGCCGTCTGATCGTTGAAATTGGCGATTATGGAGAAAGAAATTGCCACTTTATCCATGATAAGACCGCCGATATGCACATCCGCCCGGGTGCTGTTGTTCACACTCACGGCAACGCACGGAAGAACCGTATTGATGATTCCCCTTCCGTCGTCCGTTACCGCTCTGACAGCGATTTTCTCCTTCGCAACTACGGGAGCTTTGCGTAAGGACTTAACAAAAGCGTCTATAATATCTCCGAGCATACTCAATGACTATCTACTGCGGACAAATATAGGTTTACCTTACAAATCGCGTCTGTGGTTGGTAAAAAAAGCATCTAACAGGCGGTCGAAACGCGCTTTCGTTGCAGAGCCTACACCCAGAAACTGCCTTTTTTTGACCGGACCGTCGTATTTCCACCGGCCCCGATGCACATCGCCCCGCTTTGCCGATCGGTAAGCAGTATGATGAGGAGGCATCCCGCCCTCGTTGTGCGCCCGGGCAAATGGAACGTCCGTCCCTACAAAAATATCGGCATCATTGCGTCCGATACGACGGGAAATCCACTTGAAACTCTTCTTCAGAAAGCCGTTGTAATCCAATTTGGGGTATCTGATGTTGCTTTCCCCGCCGAAAGCCGTACGATCCGGCCATTTACCGCCCGGAGAACCGGCGAAACGCTCTTCTTTGAAACTTTCGTGCGTCTGTTCCAGCATCTCCTGTCCAAGTTGTCGCGGAATATCCCGTACTACCGTCGCCCGAAACTGGCGAAGATTGCGAATAAGGTCATCTATATCCGGCATAATTACTCGTTTTTGTCGTCGGATTCCTTATTTTTACGACATATCCGACACTTTGGAGGTCAGGGAACTCACCCAGGAGGAATTATTGACCTTCGTATCTATGTCATCGGCGCTCATGCCAATTTTGGCATATACCTCCGGCTTGAAACGCATACCCTGTTTGGCTGCGACGCTTCCGGCGCGTTCGAAGGTGTCGATGGAGATCGCACCATTCGGAATCTCCACGAGTTCCGCCGTAAAAAAACGGTCATCCTTGAATATGCGGGCCAGCTTGGACAGCGTAGCGGGCATATTGAACATCGCCAGACAGCTTTCCGTATCGTCATCCAGAATGTCGTGATACATGTTCATATGGATTTGTGCCAGCTCTTCGGAATTGGTATTCTTCTCGGTAGCACCGAGCAGCGTGCCGCCGGTCACCAACTGCATGATCTCCGACCGGTATTCGCTGATATACTCCTTGAATACCCGGAAGGCATCCGCATACGACTGGGTGTTAATGGGATTGACTTCGACCTGATACAGACTTTTACCCCCGTTGGCATATTCGTTGCGGAAAGGCACGACGGGAATGGTCATCGGATCGAGTTCCTGGGCCAGCGATACGGCAATGTCCTTGGCATCCTCGTTGTTGGCCATATAACCGATTACAGTCAGAGGAAACGAATATCTTTTTGCCAGAGCGCCCCAGTTGTTGTACATATCCACGATCCCGATCATGGCACGAGAAATGGGTTGCAAAAGTCCCAGCCTGAAATCCTGGTCCGTCGTAGGCTCGAAATAGAAGAGGTTATCCCATTTGTCCGCAGTGACAATACTGTAATAATCGTAAGTCATATTCCGCAGCCCCCGGTTGAAAATATCGATGTTCCGCAGCGGAAAATCTACGATCTCCCAATCTTTGGTATCGATGCAGAAAACCCTCACTCCGTAAAACTTCGACAACAACAGTTCCCGCATGAACCCCTTGAACCAACGTGTGCCGGTGTATGTTTCCGTCATCGATTTGTCGATTTTACCGTTGATTTTGAAGGCAAAATCTTTCTTTTTCAACGGAGTAAGGCGCTTTTCGATCTGGGATTGCAGAAACGGGCTGGACTGAATACACCACGAATAGAGCGTATCGAGATACACCAGATTACTGTAATTCAACGCATTATTTATGGCGTTACGCCAATATGACGGCGTGAACTCCGCATAGTAATTGTTGAACAGGTACTGGGATTTGACAGAACTATTCCCGACCACCTGCGGGACTGTAAACGGATTGATCGCCGGAGTATGAAATTTAGCCATATTATCCTCGATATTGTCTATTTATCGTAACCAGCACGCCTTTCGTGCCGTTTTCCTGCAATTTGGAGGCTCCGTTTTCCATCGAAACCTGCCCTCCCTTCAGCTCTTTCAGCGTGATGTTGGCCTGCTCGAAATTCGCTTTCAGCGGCTCGCTGATCTGGACGGAGGGAGCGCATACGTTGTAAGCCGTGAATACCTTGAGAATCCAAAGCAACGTCTGATCTTTCTCCTCCTCGTCGGTAATGGACAACAGATCTTTGATGTCGTAATAGTTGCCGATCTGTGCATACACGTTCGCCAATGCCGTATTGTAGGCATTCCGTACAATATCGGGGTATAACTCCTCAAACTCCTGCAGCTGAACCGGAGATACCCATTGCAGCAGCTCCGATTTTCGGAAATACATATCCGTAATATTGACCTGAACACCCGACACATAAGCCGCAAGGCCGGAAGAAGCGTCCGAAGTTCCCGCCACCATCAGAATTACGGCAGTGTAATCGTGCGTGAACTCAAAAGGAAGGGCTTGCGTCACGGCCGCCACGTTTACAGGACGGTCGGCAATCTGCTCTATCCCCGAGCCATCAGAAGCGACAAGGAAAATGGAAACTTTGAAATCCCCGCCGTGTTGCGGGAATATGACCCGGCTTCCCTCCTCCAGTACCGCCGTTTCTATACGGCACGACAAACAGGCGGCATCCGGGGCTGAACTTACAGCACCCTCCTCCGAAACGGAGTATCTTTCATTTTGCCAGGCCGACGGGTCCGGCTTGAATATGACAGCCATATATTTTTAACTTAACATGCGTTTTTGGCAACCTCCGCGTCGTATCAGGTAAGTATGCCCGTAAGTCCCTCTCGCAACGACCATATCGCGCGACAACAGGGAAACCCCCTTGGCACAAGCATCCGGGATGTCGTCTTTCTTGAGTTTGTTGTTGTTCCGGGCGAAACGCAGGAACTGATCTATGGTAATTTCGCATACGCCGCTATCCTTGACCAAAGGAGAGAAAATAAATTTGCCATTGCGGAACAGAGGTTCCAGCGTCGCCTCGATAAAAGTGAACTTATCCCCGGTATTGCGCGTGTCCCAATTCAAAGGACATACCCACCCCCGTTCTTGCTGGAACATCTCGAAAGTCGTCTCGAAATCCAGCGGCAACTGTTTTTTCTCCATCAGTATGCGGGGTGCAATCGGCGCTTCTCGGTAAAGCTCATAGATGTTTTCCAGCATCTGGCGGGTAGTACCTTGCACCGCCCGCACGTCGATAAGCCAGATTTTTCCCCGCGCCTGCCCCAACAACACCGAAGCTTTGTAGTCATTGACCTCCCGATCTTTGGCCGACGGGTCCGTATAAATGATACAATCCACAAATTCCGACGCAGGAGGCAATTCGCCCCAGTTGATCTTCTTGAATACCTCGCCTTCACCCTCGTCTGCATACTCACCCTCCATGAAGCGCCTTTGCTGCATCAGACTCATAGTCGATAACGTACCCAGATAATCTTCGGAAATATGTTCCAGATTATCATCGACGCTGAAGTGCATTACAAGCGACTTTTTTACTAAATCCGCATCCAGCGGCTCACCATCGGCCCCCTTGTGCAGGAAAAATTGCTGGTAGGTCCAATGCAACTTCGTCGTGGGATTGAGGGCAAGCAACATGATATTGGAAACCGGGCTTCCCTCCTTTGTCCTTATCTTCTGCGCCATACGGGTTTTGAGAATGTCGATGGGCTTATGATCCACCTCCGAAACCTCGTCCACGAAAATATGTCCCCACTCCGTCGAAAGAATCTTGTCGAACCCCGAATCATCGTCCCGCGAAGAGCGGATAGATGCAAACTGAATATAAGCGTCATTGTAAAACCGAAGCAGGTTATCTTTCCCGTTGTATTTGGCGAACGGCTTTCCTTGTACGGTGATCTTCTGGTAGGAGGAATACCCGTTATATCCGGCGATCGCATTCAATACCGCAGGCAGTGTTTGCAGGATCATACCCGACTGAAGCGACGTAAACGTATTGCGAACAATCAGATTATTGGCCCGGTAGGCTATGCACTGAACAATCATCCAATACAAAATCAGGAACGTCTTGCCCGAACGGGAGGCCCCATAAAACAAAACACTCGTATAATGCCCCGAATTAAGGGCATTGTACATCGCAACCTGTTTGGGGTTTAAGGGTATGTCAAGATTTAATCTTCGCACCTGAATCGTCCGCAGAACGCACTAAATGAATTTCTATGCCTTCAATGTCATTCTCGTCCCGGATTTCCCCGATCCTCTCATTCGTTTCACTCGCCAGCTTCAACATCGAAACCAGCGTCTTCATCGCCGTAAGTTTGGAGCTCAACACATCGACCGCTGATTTCGTCTTCGCATCACGCAACTGCCGACGCACCATCTCCACATCCTCTAAAAGCCCCAGCGATTCGAAAGACGCTTTGGCCCGGTCCGACATCTCCGGCACAACGACTTCCGAAAAATCATTTTCGACCTTGCGCTGCCGAGAGGGGTAATCCGCGATCAAATCCGCAACCGTCCCTATTTTCGAATCCGAAGCCATCATTCGATATCCGTAAAATCAATGACACGATCAACTCCATCGGAAAGATAAGCTGCCAAAAAAGCGTATTTATCAGTCGCCGTAGCGCCCCGACTGAAATCAGCCTTGAACAACTTGCCATCCCGCGTTTCAATGTCGATATGACCTGATCCATCATCCGACGAAACAAGCAGGTATATACCCCGTATCTCATCCGCCGAAAACTGCAAACAGGCATCTTCTGTCCGTAGTAAAAACATAAATTCCGATTTTTATCCGAAGCAAATATAGGTTTACCTCTCAATACCCCGATTTTTTACCCCCGCGCGCAAATCGCGATCCCGTTTCCTCAAAACATTTTCCAAAAATTGCCAAAAAATGCCGGCCCGAAAATATAGCGAACATTAGATACAGCCGAGGGGGCGCCGGCTGTTTACCCCGGAATCCGGCAGGGGTACACGGATACACTACGAACACCACACAACGACAAACGCCAGCAAAGGCCTGTTTTCTTTGATTTGGCGGCACTTCCTCTACACTGTGGTATAGTTTATCGCTCCGGTGTGCTTTGTACAAAATACGGGCTATTTGTGTGGGTTTCTCGAACAGAGAAACCAGCACCAGGAACATATGTATTTCTCGACAGAATACCAACCAAAACACCAACAACTACACAATAAACAGTAATACAGTATATTGCATCACCAATAAACACCCCAGACACACCCCAAACACAACGAAGTAACACAACGAAGTAACACAACAAGCAAAACAAGCAGCCGCGAAAGGGTGAAAGAGTAACAAATAGCCGATTTCCCCACATGAATTAAAATGTAATTTGTTGGGAGTATTAAAAAACTACTACAATTTACTACATTATTGGGAAGTAATAGAAAATAATTATAGGGAAGTAATAGAGATATAAATTTTATTGTAGATTATTATAATTTACGGGTAGTATAATATAAGCATTAAAAGGGTGTATTTGGTAGTATTAGTTGTAGTAGTATGGGGATATTATAAAATAAATTCATGAAGAAATAAATATTAAAAACATGCTGCAAATTCAAATTTAAGTTCTTATTTATTTTACATCATTTAAGTGACTAAAAATCTTTGCATTTTATTTTTTTATTGTGTAATTATTTTGTATATTTGTGATATCAGAAAGGAGGTGATAAAAGCCTTTGATGTTCTTTGAAAATTAAAACAAAAAGCCCCAGCGGGTAAGGCTGGGGCGTGCGGTGTGGATCGGCCTATTTTAATTGATCCGCTTAATAAAAGCCCGGACAAATGAGTTTTCGAATTGTTTCGGGTTCCGGGCTGGCAGTTCTGGAGGAGCTGCCGACCCTCCGGGCTTTATTTTGAAAAAACAACGTTTAACCAACTTAGAAACGGTTAGCCATCCGACGTTACAGGGGCAAAGATATGAAAAACAACTCGAATTACCAAAACGAAAACACAAACGCCCGCCAATTTAATTACGAATGCGGTTCCGCGATCGGTTATTTTACCAAATCGGATTATATCAAACCCGGAATTTATAAGAATCCCGAAGGCTATACGCCTAATGCCTGGACGGGTAGTAATTGCCCGAAAGATCGTTTTTTGCCCGTAAAAGAAGTAGCCGGATATATCCGCGAATACATAAAAAAAGATCCGGAATTACGCGCGTGCAAATGGAGCGTAACGACTGAAAGCTATTCGGGCGGTCAATCCTTGACTGTGGCACTTATGGCGGCGCCGTTCGATGTGTTTTCGGAGGAATGGAAAGAAAAACACCCCTACGATGTGGAACACGGATACACGCAGCACGGAGATTATGAAGAGGCCGTAACGCCTGAGGCATTCCGCGTAATATCGAAAGTAAAAGCATTTACACAATCGTTCAACTACGACGATAGCGATGGAATGATCGATTATTTCGACCGGGGTTTTTACGATAGGTATTATATAGGCAAATGGGATAAACCATTTGTTAGAATTGAGCCGAAACCGGCAAAGCCAGCAGCAAAGACAAACACGAAGACCGAGGCCGAACCGGTCACCGTGGATGGCCTTCAGTTAGTGGACTATTCCGAAAAAGCTATTGCGGTAATCGGCAACACGAAGCCAATATCCGAGCAACTGAAGAAAATCGGCGGCCGTTTCAATTCGCGCCTGTCTTGTGGGGCTGGCTGGATATTCAGCAAGCGCAAGGAATCGGAGCTGCGCACACTGTTAGCATTGTAATAACTTCCCGGCGGCGCTCTTTAAGGGGCTGCGATCGAATCGACCGCCGGGAGCAAACAACCAAAAACAAAAGCCCTCCGATACAGAGGGCGGCCAGGGAGCCGAAGCGGGCACGCAGGGGAAGGGACGATAATTCACTATGCAAATGCAGCGTTTACCTCTGTACCGTCCAAACAAAAAAGCACGCAAAAGGGGTCGCTCCTGAAAAGCACGCAAAAAACATTGCAACGAAACAAACAGTATATTGAAAGATGAAGCAGCCAAAAGTAAAGGAGCCGGTACGCCTCCGGTCGAAACCGCTCAAGGACGGAAGCGAATCGCTGTACCTGGATATTTATTGGAACGGGATTCGGCGGTATGAATTTTTGAAATTGTACCTTATTCCAGAGACCACGAAGGAAGCGAAAGCCCGAAACAAGGAAACGCTTGCTATTGCCACGACGTTGAAATCCGAACGGATTGTAGCTTTGCAGCGTGGAGAATACAACTTCTCGACGGCCGACACAAAAATAAAGCTCCTCGATTACATCGAACAGGAGCGGCAAGGATACATAAACAGAGGTTCCACGAGCTACGCCCAAAATTTAGGTTCTTTGTATTCGCATCTCAAAGCCTTTGCAGGTCCTAACAAGAAACTCGCCTCCGTAGATAAAAGATTCATTCAGAATTTTATAGATTATCTCGATCGCTGCGGAATACGCGGGTCAAGTTCTTCCGTTATTCTGGCGCGTTTAGGCAATATCTTAAATCGGGCAGTCAGATCCGGGCTGATCGACAAGAATCCCGCCGCAATGCTGGACAAGGAGGACAGGCCCAGGTTAGACGTAAGAGAACGGGAATACCTTTCAATAGACGAGTTGCGGCAATTGGAAGCCGCTGCCATTGCCAATCCCCGCTATGCCGTCGTCGCAAACGCTTTTCTTTTCGCCTGCTTCACGGGGCTGCGGTATTCCGACATTTCCCAGCTATGCTGGCGGCATATCGTCGAATCTCCAGACGGGGGTTATGAAATTCATCTCCAACAACAGAAGACACAATCCCGCATTGTGGTCCCGCTGTCCGAAAATGCGATGCGCTTTCTGCCTTCAGGACGACATACGGCATTCGATAAGGTTTTCAAACGGCTAAACTCCAATGCACAGATGAATGTAAAACTCAAAAAATTGGTTGAAGCTGCCGGGATATGTAAGCCGATTTCCTTTCACTGCGCCCGCCACACTTACGCGACGATGCTGCTGACATACGGGGCAGACCTTTATACCGTTTCCAAATTGCTCGGTCACTCGAATATCGCCACGACCCAGATATACGCCAAACTGGTAGATCAAAAACGCCGGGAAGCAGTAGAATTGATCCCGGCGCTGTAAAAATATTTGGATGTTTCGTAAGGTAAACCTATCTTTGCATTGTCTTTCAATGTCTGTAAATTCGTTCCGACCGCCCCCCCGGCCTGTCATCAGATGATGAGCCGGGGGATTTTTAATTGTTACGGGTCTTTGGATCACGCGGCAGACATTCTCCATAGCTTCGGTTTCAATATCTACTATCCTCACGAAAATCATATTTGGATTCCAATACTGCTTTAGACATAAGAGCGTTTTCCGCGATCGTCGCCAGAGCGAAACAAACGCCAGCAAAAAGGAGTAACGTAGGGAAACTTATCAATACGACAAGTCCAAAAATATCAAGTCCAGCATCACCCGCTGGCCTCGTACGGCGATGCAGGCCGGTATTACGGCGACTGACGCAAAGCGCGTAAAACACTGTTTTACAGCGAATTGTTTATAGGCGAATATTTTCTTTGCGTTTTACACCGCAAAGAAAACTAAAAAATAATTTGGAGGAGAATTATTTTTTTATTTTCTTTGTGGTGTAAAAAAGTGGGCAAGCGTATTTCGGAAGCTCTGAATGCTGCGACAGATAGCACACGATAACACTTAATTTTTGGTTGGCAGCTCAAAATTAGTGTTTTCCCGCGAATCCGCAAGGGATTGTCCGGAGCGATACCGGCGCGGGAGCAAACGAATAAACGACAGATAATCATAGTATGGAAACAGCAAAAGAATTGAAATTCGGAGAATACAAGATGCGCAAGGATTACATCGGAACGCTGGAGGCGATAGAGTTGGGCGAAACGGTAATCTTCCCGGTAAAAGCACGAGATTACTATTCAATCCACTCAGCGGCTTCCAGATGCAAGAAGGAGAAAAAAATGAAATTTTTGATCCGCATGAATTGGGATGAGGGGTATATAGAAATCGAGCGTGTCAAGTGGACGGCTCCGGACGGACAGCCCAGAAATGCACGCCCCGTCGAACGACCGTTGAGCCGTCCCCAATAGCGAATCAATCGAGCACCTATCCGCGCCCAAGTTCTTTCATTCGAGTAAAGTTAAGAGTTGAGATTAGTTGAGTTTGCCATTTCCGGGCGCGGATTTTCAAAGTCCGTATCGGGTTGAATGTCCCGGTGCGGGCACCAAAGGACGGCACGGAAGCCGTAGGGGTCCTAACCTGCCATAAACCCCGGCCGCAAGGCAGAAAGGTTTGAACGAATAAGCGGTTCATTGAAATACGAGAACCATCCGAAGGGATGTAAAACCCGGCGAGCGACTTGGCGCAGAAGGGCGGATATTAGGCCGATCAATACCAAAAAGCAGGCGACGATCCGGAGCGATCCGGGGAGCCGGTAGCGATATACCCTGCGATTCGGTCGTGGTCTTCGATGACGACAGGGTGCAAACAGGCCTCGGGCGCCTCAATAGTCCGTATTTTGTTTCATTTATTCATTTTTTGTGTGTTTAGAGTTGTTTTTCCCGGCGCCCTCCGTGACGGCCCGCGCCGGTTTTTCGATCGCATCAAATCATTACATATATGGAAACTCAATTTCAGGAATCCACAGTCAAAAGTCTGTGGGTAACGCTTGCGGGCCGCCTCTGGCGTGCGTGGTACCGCCTCAAGAGCAAGGTGCGCCGGACAATCGACAAGTCCCGCCGCCGGGCACATAAACTCCAAAACCGACCCCGTGTCTATCGGGTCGAAATCCGGTAAGAGTATGGCACACTTAATTACACTCGTAGTAGTTTCCGTTCCTGTTTGCCTGGTGTTCGGCTGGGCGCTGTCCGGTCCCCGGCGTATGCGGATCACCCGCTATCTGTTGAATGAAATTTTCGAACAGCGATGAATACTTTCTACTACGTCACCGACTCGGCTCAAATGCCGCCGTCCACTCGGAAAGAACCCTCGGAAGAGTATTACTTCTTCGAGAGCACCCGTTTCAACCGGCCGCAAACGACAATTCATCTGACCGATCAGGAGATTCGGACTTTCGCCAAACGCATCGCCGATTACATCACCCGGAGGACATTTGCGGGTACTATGGAATCTTTCGACTTTCAGATAGAATATCACGGCGTTGCGGTGCAGGGACGCTATACGGTGGAAACCGAGCGGCAGGGCGCGGTGCATTCGATGGGAATGACGGAATGGATCGACGTCCCGATACGGGAGGAAACGAGCATAGCGAGCGCCTGGTGTACGGCCACGGACGAGGAGGTTCCCCGGGTGCTGGAGAAACTGAACGAACTGTTAAAATAATCGAATTGAATTTAACGGACTAAAGA
>UMFC01008828.1_pt1 | contig 16707 bp, 13 predicted proteins | sample 1964931 | NCBI WGS metagenome assembly UMFC01 (sample SAMEA4836038, study PRJEB28245) | human gut metagenome | biome: gut microbiome; material: fecal sample | place: Denmark | collected 2008 | reverse complement strand
CGTAAGAAAGTAAAGTCATGGCTTAAATCCATATTGGCTTTTAGGCACGAAGATAAGCTCGGGCATGGACACGTGATTGTGAAAACGCATTTTCATTCATTTCAATACCACTTTTTATTTATGATGGAAAATCGAGTATGTTTTTATTCTCCGAATGATTTAAGCATCGGTTATAATCTTGAACTTGCAGAAAAAGCAATTGCAAAGTATAAATCTGAGCCAGCTTCTACGTTAACAGACGTGATAGAGTTATTCCACATCAAAAAACTCATAGATAATGATTGTCGTTTGAAATGCTGGTCAGACACCATGTTTAATCAAATCAAAGAAGATATAAAAGATTATAATGCTATTATTGTAAAACACTTTGCCAAGCTAAATAGAAACTCTTTGGAGAACTGCTATGATGCATTAACTTGGGATTACAGACAAGCATTTTGGGACATTATTGACCAATTCAAATTATTTAATGTTATAGATAATAATTTTGTAAAACATATAGCAAAAGGCAAACAAAATGACTTGACAGAAATACTTCATTGCAGAAATGTTGTGGAAAAATTCAAAATCGAACTAAGGCAGATAATGCTTGAAGACAGTAATACGGCTCATATTCTCATAAATCATTATATCGCCAAACATGACAATATAGCTGATAGAAAAATTCACCTTCCTTCAAATCTATCAATGGACGACAAGGTTAAAATAATAAACTCATATTTAGATAGCAAAAAACCTAATTTAAATTATGTCCGTCTAATTTGTCAGAATAAGGATGACAAAAATGGACTAGTATTAGATCCCCAAACGAGAGTAAAAGCTGAACGTCTATCTCAAAAGCTGAACGATGAATTGATGTCCGACAGTCGTACTGTTAAAATTCCGCATAAATTAGCTATTGCATTTTCTAATGAAAACAATATAACACCAACAGACTATAGAATCGAAGAAGGTTGTCCTACTTATTTATACAGCGTAAAGTATATTCGTTCCTGCAATTCTATAGAGCTGGTGGAGAATTGCAAAACCTTATTCTATTGGATAAATCGTCACGGACTATTGGAACTCATCAATAAAAGTAGTGAAATCGATGGATTAGAGATTGCTTTTATGGATAAAAGCAAAAATGCCTATCCAGATTACAGCTATTTCCATCAAAAGAACGACTTAGCATTATATCAAATATATGGGTACAACAAAGTATTAGCTCAATTAAACATGTCTTTTGAGCAAACGCTAAAAGAATTTTACGAAGTACATCTTTTCAACAAATATGGCTATCCTGCATTGAAATTGAACTACCCCAATATTGAAGATTGTTGGTTAAATAAATGCCGGATATTATTCCCTGAACTAGATTCTGTTGTCAAACAATATAACACCTATGTTCAGTATGATGAGATTGACAAAGATATCATAAGGTTAAGCAAGCCTTTGAAAATGACAGAAGGTAAAAGTCTTTTGCTTAACAAGTATTATGAAATCAATAAGGAGTCGTCAGAACTGCGTACAATACTAAACAACTTATTTGGCTCTAACACTCTACTTAGCTATATTAAGCCCTTTAAGGAGAAGCATTATCATAATCTTTTTGATTTATTAAATAACGAAGAGGTGTATTACGAGAACTACGAAGACTACAAAAGGGCTAGCATTGATTTCCTTATATCGCATAATGTTATAAAAAAGAACGAAAACGGACAACTGTCCATACCCAGTAATGATCTAAAAATCATATTAAAGTCCCTATGGGAATATCGTGTTTGTTCTTATTGGCATCATTCGGAGAAAGGAATGAAGTGCCTTGATGAAATGGTAGATAAAGGTTGGCTTATAAAAAGCGACAATCTATTGACAAAAGAGGAGAAACAATACTTCAGCTACTACATGGATAATGGGGAGTTCACCAATGGATTTGCATATCGAAACCTCTATGCTCATGGCTGCATTATTTCTGAAGAAGATACCGAGAAACACCATATCGCATATTTGGTATTCTTACGGCTTTTAACTATACTAATTTTGAAAATTGAAGATGATTTATGGTGCGCAACAAAAGCCTTTGTTACAGGGATATTATCAACCACAAAATGAGATATTCTAGAGATATAGAAATCTGTTGGAGTGAGTATTGCATATAATTAAGAACATCGTTCTAATTTAGCAGATTCTCCACTTTTATCCTTACCTTTGTATATAAACTTGGGCTTTATCCCCAAACAACAAAAAGAAAACAATGCAAATTCATAACAATATATTGATAGTGGAATGCTCGACTTACGATTTCAAGGAAATGTTAGAACGTAAGAAAGTGAAGTCGTGGCTTAAATCGGTATCGGCTTTTGCCAATACGGATGGTGGCAGTTTGTTCTATGGAGTGAACGATGACGGAGTGATTGTTGGTTTGGAGAATCCGCAAGCCGATGCCGATTTTATCAGCGAAACGATAAAGGCAAGACTTGACCCTGTGCCGGAAATACAACTTATTCCGATAGAACACGAAGGACGCTCTTTGCTTGAAGTGAAAGTAAAGGCAGGAACGCTTACACCTTATTACTATTATCAGGACGGAACACGTACCGCATATGTACGGGTTGGCAATGAAAGCGTAGAGTGTAATTCGCAGCAACTTCTTTCGTTGGTATTAAAGGGTACGCACATGACATGGGATTCACTGCCTACCCAAGTGGATGCCAGCAAACACTCGTTCATCATCCTTGCCAATACTTTCCGTGAACAAACCCATCAGGAATGGAATGACAAGTATCTGGAATCATTCGGTCTGGTTACTCCTGACGGTAAACTGACCAATGCTGGATTATTGTTTGTGGATAACTGCACCGTATTCCAATCACGTATTTTCTGCACCCGTTGGACTGGACTTTATAAAGATGATGCCATTAGTTCCGTAGAACATCGGGCTAACCTTGTATTGCTTTTGAAATACGGCATGGACTTCATCAAGAATTATACCATGAGCGGATGGGTGAAGATGCCGAACTATCGTCTGAATCTCCCCGACTATTCCGACCGTGCCATCTTTGAAGGGTTGGTAAACCATCTTATCCATAGAGATTATACGGTAATGGGCGGTGAAGTGCATATTGACATTTACGATGACCGTGTAGAACTGGTATCACCCGGTGCCATGCTTGACGGTACACAGATTCAAGACCGTGACATATACAAAGTACCATCCATGCGCCGCAATCCTGTCATTGCAGATGTGTTCACACAGTTGGACTATATGGAGAAACGTGGATCCGGCTTACGCAAAATGCGTGAACTTACAGAGAAGCTACCTAACTTCCTGCAAGGAAAAGAACCACAATATCAAACGGAAGCGACTTCTTTCTACACCACTTTCTATAATCTGAACTGGGGCGAAAACAGAAGAATACCTGTTGAAGAAGTAGCCAACAGGGTAAATAGTACCCTCGAAAAGTCCCCTGTAAACGAAGAATATTCGGTCGAAAAGTTCGGTGTAAATGCAGAAAAGTTCGGTGTAAACGAAAAAGGTTCGGTGAAAAAGTTCGGTGTAAATGCAAATAGGTTCGGAGATACATCGAAAACACCGAAGAAGGTCAGTAAAACTGCACAAAAGATAATTGACCTCGTTATTTCTGACCCATCAATCACAGCCGATAATATGGCTAATAAGATTGGTGTAACTAAACGTGCTATAGAGAAAAACATCAAAAGCCTTAGGGATATGGAGATTTTGGCCCATGAAGGTTCTGATAAAGCTGGCTATTGGCGCATTATTGTTAACCCTCAAACTGAGCAATAAACCTATGGGAACATCTTTCATACCATTCAGTGCTATAATTGCCGTTTTAATTATTACCTTTTTGTTTGCTTCCTTGCCGCAAGTAAGCCACAAAACGCGATACAGAGTGCTTTATACAATAGCCGTCATCATGTTATTTGCCGTTATTCCTATCAGTGAGTATATGGCTGAGAATACCAAAAAATCAAACAGCAATTATCTACTTGTTCTGATATTCGATATTGCAGTAGGTTATTTCTGCATGTACATTGCCGCATTACTGAAATTCAATGTTCTTAAACGAAAAAATCAAGCATTGGAAAATGCTTTGACCGAAAGGCAACAAGAAAATGTAGCAATTCTATTGGAACATCAGAATGAAAAGCAACAAGCACTTCAGCAAAGAGAACTTGAATGGTTGGCAGGGAAAATAAAGATATTTACCGAAGAAGAACAGAAAGCAATTCTTGCCTGTGCATGTGCATTTGCAGAACATGACTTGACAATCGCTCCATCAATATCTATTCAGCAAAAAGAGACGTGTAGTCAGCAAGACCTTATGTATTTTGTTTGTTCTGCTTTTTTCAATATGGGAAAGAAGCGTAATGATATTGTAAGTTTCTTATATAAAGTTTTTCCTATCTATTTTCCTGCCGGAGAAAGTGTATTGGCTAAAAAGATGCCGGGACAGGAAAGGGTAAAAGAGAGAAGGGAGAAAGAAAATAATTAAAAAATAATACAACAATGGGACTATTAGATTTCATATTCGGCAAAAAGAAGGACGCAAAAACTTCTGTGCCACAATCAAAACCAGCAGCGAAGCCGCAACCGACGGCTTCAAGGCCTGCGACAACTACAAGTTCTGCTCCAAAAACTGCAAAGTTGAGTATTGCACCGTTTGTATTCGAGTCAAACCAACACCAGCGCTACGAAAATGGTAATCCAGTACAAGGCTTGCAAGAATGTCCTCGTACAATTAAGGTTGAAAAGAATGTCAATGGTTGCAGTGGTTATCAATTGAAAAACGGTGATGGCTATATTGTTCGTATGATTAATGGCGATACTGGCCAACCTCAGATGTCAGCAAAGCCTATGCGCGTAATCAAATCAACTGTTACTGAAGTCATTCTTAGAGGGTATATGGTAAGTGCTCAGACTCCTTTCGGCTTTCAGGATTTTGATATGTCTGACTATGGACTTACTGTCTCTCTAGAAGACGGTAAGGTCGTGAAGTGTGTTCTTCATATGTATGACCGTAATGCGGATATTGAGTACCGAAAAGTATTGACGAAAGCTTTTTCCCAATCATCAAACAAAGCTTCTACAAAAGAAGAATTAACTGAAGTTGAATTATATGTTGTTCAAGCATTAACACAATTGGGTGCTGGAAATGATGGTGACGCTGTATATCATCCATTATATACAGCGTGGCGATCATTTCAAAATAATCCTGACCAACTTAAGAAGATTATTAATGCAGGCTCATTTGGTAAAGGTATGATGATATTCTTGTCGTATGATACTGTTACAGACATTGACGACAAACAGCAGTTAGCAAGTATTGCTTATTTATTTTTAAGTCTTGCCATTCAAAACAATCAAAATGATGCAAATCTGATATTAACCCGTTTGCTCGTTATGCTAAATAACCGTGAAGCTTTCGAATATACAGTCTCATCTGTAGTAAATAAGGATGAAGGTATGATGTTTATGAACCCTTTTAAAGCTAGAGATGCAATGTTTAAGATGGAATATGCAGATTTGTCGAAAGATTCTCACTTGTTATCTGTTGACATTTTTGCGCAAGCATATCAAGACCTAAGAAGTAAAATACAATCAGGTTTCTTCGGTCAAAATAAATCGGAGCATTCCATTATAACAGAGGGAAGAAATCTTCATAAAGAAGTTACAGAATATCTCGTAAACAAGATCATAGAAGAAAACGATATAGATTTTTAATTCAGAGGCGTATGGCTTGGAAGAAGGCAACTATTCAACTCGATAACGGAACTTGGGTTGATGCTCAAGTTCCAGAAATCGTTTCGGCAAGTAGAAGTACAGATATCCCTGCTTTCTATGCAGACTGGTTCTTTCATCGACTAGAGAAAGGATACTCAGCGTGGACGAATCCGTTTAATGGCAAAAAAAGTTATGTATCGTATAAGAATACACGTTTTATTGTATTTTGGTCTAAGAATCCAGAGAGGTTGATTCCTCACTTGGATAAGTTAGAACAGCATACGCCTAAGATAAAGTGCTACATCCAGTACACCCTTAACGATTATGTCGTTGAAGGTTTAGAGAAAGGCGTGCCTTCTGTCGAGAAACGTATAGATACATTCAAACAGCTTGTGAATAAGCTTGGAAAAGGACATGTTGTTTGGCGTTTCGATCCATTGATTCTCACAGACCAAATCTCAATGGACGATTTGTTACAGAAGATTGAAAACATTGGCGATCAACTCAATGGCTATACTGAAAAGTTAGTGTTTAGCTTTGCTGATATTGAGTCATATAAGAAGGTTAAGAATAACCTTATCCGCAACAATATACATTATCAGGAGTGGACTCAAGAACAGATGATTGAGTTTGCCAAACGTCTGTCTGCACTCAATAAAACCAAAGGTTGGAACTATGAGCTAGCCACTTGTGGTGAGAAACCAGAGTATAAAGAATATGGCATTCAGCCTAATCACTGCGTGGATGACAATTTGATGATTCGTTTTGCATGGCGCGACGAAGTTCTAATGAAGTTCCTTGGAGTGGAAATCCGAGCCAAGAATACTACTTTAAGCCTATTTGATGAGACGGAAGTAATTCCAAAGAATGCTATCATGCTTGACGATGATATTCATTATGCCATCAAAAAGAAAGATAATAAGGACAAGGGGCAACGAACGCTGTGCGGATGTATGGTAAGTAAAGATATTGGGCAATACGACACATGTCCACACCAATGCGAATACTGCTATGCCAACACAAGTAAAGAACTTGCATTGGCAAACTATAAAGTAGCCAAAGAATCTGGCTTCCAATGTGAAACAATAACAGGAAAATAAGATGTCGAAGTATAAAGATAAGATAAAGAACTTGCCTCGTGTCACCTTGGATGTAATATCTGAAGTGTGTCGTGATATGCTTCCATCGGAATATCGAAATCATCCATGGGACTTACCCTATGCTGATAAAAATTTCGCAAAAATATTTAATCAAGAAGACCAATTGAATGGTTATGCAGCTGCATATACAAATTGGCATAAAGGGAAATTACGTATTGCTTTTGATAACACACCGACTGACACTTTTGTTGGTGAAATAGCTGTAATAGATTGGGCTTGTGGTCAAGGGTTGGCTACAATATTCCTTCATGAGTATCTCGAAGAAAAAGGTTATAACTGTCGAATCAAAGAAGTTATACTCGTTGAGCCTTCGGAAATAGCTCTTGACCGCGCTAAGTTTAATATTGAGGCAATTGATAACAAAATCAAAATTTCTACAGTCAATAAGAAACTGGATGAAGTAATTGATTTTGATATTAAGCTTTTTGAACGACGAAAAGTAATACATCTGTTCTCTAATATTTTCGACATCAAAGGAATAAGTCTCAAGCATATTAGTGAAAATCTCCTAGCAAATCTGACGAAGGATAATTATGTACTTTGTGTTAGTCCCTACTACCAACATGTGGAAAATCGTTACAATACATTGCTTCAATATTTTCAACGTCCACTTGTATGGCAGTTCCGCGATTCGCAATCACAAAAAAACGTTTTAGGATATACCTATAATATTCTTTCCTTAAAGCTCCTTGCTGATAAGAGTGAGCAGATTATTAAATATGATTTTTTTCCAGCCTCGCAATTCCGCGCATGTTTCGCATTAGAATGTGTGAAACCAATGGTTGAGGATTATGCTACTCACACATACTTTGATGTATATGCTCCATACGAACTTGGTGCGAGTATCAGTGATGACGTAGAGCCAATCTTCGCCGTTCTGAATAATATTGTTAGCAGAGGGCTTCCAACTAAACCTTCCTTAAAGGTTGAAAATATCCTTAGTGAGAAATTATCTTGTTCGGAAGCTTCTACACTTTATGGCGGTTTCCGTTTCAACTCTTTGTTGAATCATGCCGACGAATTAAAGCTGAAAGAGTATGCCAGGACGAAGTGCATAGGTGAAGATTTGCGCATCAATCAATTGCTCTATACGCCTATTGCAATAGCAAGAGTGCAGAAGGTCTTTGTGGAAGCTTTGATTAGCCATCGTTTGAATTTGCAAAAAGACGAGTGGAATGTACTCGTTGAAGAATGTGACGTTCCGTTCGCTAAGTTAGCTGTTGAAGATTTCAAGGAAATGTTCAACCATCTTACAGCTTTGTCTCAAGATTTCGACAACATGCGTATTCCACACATAAACCTGCATGTCATATCTAGCAAAGTTTATAAAGATTCACCGCTTCTTGAAGAAGATGCTATCTTTGATCCGACGGAAGAAATACGTAATACGACCTTTGATTTGGTAATTAGATACTCTTCTACCCCAAAGACGAAAGACTGCAACTTCACTGAATATCAGGTTGGTAATGATAGTTTCTATTGTGTATTCCCCGCAACTGAACGATATGCTGAGCGTTACATCTACACTACGGATGGGTTGGAATATAATTCGCTAGTAAACGATGATAAGAAACCAGTCGACAACACTGTGAAGCATCTAAGATATTTCTTGCAGTTACTATTTAGAAAGGAGGATTTCCGTCCAGGTCAGCTTCCTATTCTCTCTAGAGCCTTACAAAATAAATCTGTTATCGGCCTTTTACCGACTGGAGGCGGTAAATCACTCACTTATCAGTTGGCAGCATTCCTACAACCAGGCATAAGCCTTGTTATAGACCCCCTTGTCTCGCTTATGAAGGACCAATATGATGGACTTATCAATGCCGGCATAGACTGTTGTACCTACATCAATTCGCAAGTTGCAGATACGCGTGCAGAGCGTGAATACGACATGGAGCATTCAAAGTGTCTATTCGTGTTCATGTCACCTGAACGTTTGTGCATTCATGGTTTCCGTCAAAGGCTCCGTAATATGCAAGACCTACATGTGTATTTCGCATATGGTGTCATTGATGAAGTACATTGTGTTTCCGAATGGGGACATGATTTCAGATTCTCATATTTACATTTGGGGAGAAATCTCTATCAGTATGTTTTGCCAAAGCAAAGTTCGGGACATGCACATATCTCGCTGTTTGGTTTAACTGCTACGGCTTCATTCGACGTTTTAGCAGATGTAGAACGAGAACTTTCCTGTGAAGGTGCGTTCCCATTAGATAACGATGCCGTCGTTAGATATGAAAATACCAATAGATTGGAACTTCAATATCGAGTAGTGCAAATTGATGCTTCTGGTTGCAATGATAAATGGGCAGTCTATGAAAGAAAGAATGATATGGCAGCCCAAGTTTTAGCCGAATCTTTGGATTGTCTTAGAGAACTTGAGAAGCCAGATAATATCAAATACATCAAAAGTAGATTTCTCCAACGAGAGAATATTATAGATGATGATGTGATAGATGAAATTTACGAGCGAGACATTACGGTTCCTGTAGATGACGAATGGGCTACGAGGGAAAATAGTAATGCTTCAGCTATCGTATTTTGCCCCCATAGAGTTGGCTCTCTTGGCGTAAATAACTCAGTCAAGAAGCGTGGCATTAAAAATGCCATAACAGCAGACCTTACGCAACGTGTAAGTAACTATGTAGGTGGTGATGAACTTACCGAACAAGATAGGTTCCTTCATGGAGATACCAATATCATGGTAGCAACCAAAGCCTTTGGTATGGGCATTGACAAACCCAACGTACGCTTCACATTGAACATCAATCACTCAGGTTCCTTGGAAGGTTATGTACAGGAAGCTGGCCGTGCGGGACGAGATCGGAAAATAGCTTTATCCACAATCATGTATTGTCCTCAAGAGTTCAGTGAACAAAACGAACGCACTCGTATATATGAGACTGTACCTGTAGATTACGGAGTACATCAATTCTTTTACGAGAACAACTTTATTGGAGCTGATTTTGAGAAATGGATTATGTATTTCTTAATGTCTAAGAATACAAATACTATCCTTGAAGTTGGTGAAGAACAGAAGAATGTTGAAAGCGTTTCGGGCTTCTTGGATAGGTTGATGTCAGCTCAACCGGAAGAAGAGTTGGTCTACTACATCTCTTATACTTACACGGCAGAAGATGTGCGTTGGATAAATGAAATGCTCACAAAAAACAATCTCCCTCGATTCAAAACCGATTATGATCTTCGTCTGGAAGAGGAGGGTAAACGAAAACACGGCTTTGCACGTCCAGCGTACAATTATGGTTATGCTGACTATACAGAAGCCCTTCAAAAGGCTATCTATCGCATGTGTTGTGTAGGCATTATCGACGATTTTACTCAAGACTACTACAATCAACGTTTCCGTATTGTAACTAAGAGAAAAGCTGATGGGCATTATTTCATGGCTCTAAAGCTATTCTTGAAACGATATTATACCGATGAACGAGCAGATATCGAAATAGTTAAAGCTCATGAAGTGAGAGGCGACAATGAGATTCAGCAATGCCTTTCTTTTATTACAGAGTTTGTCTATACCAAGATTGCAATGAAGCGTAAACGTGCAATGCAGGACATGGAAGACTTTTGTAATAAAGCAATTCATAGTGATAAGAATTGGTTGGAAATAAATGAAGACCTCAAAGACGATATTTATTATTACTTCAATTCTAAATACGCACGAGATGGATATGAAACGGAGTTTGGAGAAACTTTCTCGTTAACTCAAGATACGGATCATGGAAAGTATTCATCATTCGATGTGCTCTTTAAGTACTTGCGTGTTGTTGACGATGACGTAATGGGGCCGAGTGACTCACAAATTGGTAACATCAAACACTTGCATGGTGCTGTTAGATTAATCCGCCGTTCTTTAACGGATACTAATCCAGCTCTTGATATGCTTAATGCCTATTGCCTTTTGTTCCTTGGAGTTGGTGACAATAAAAACCTTGCGAATGAAATGCGGAATAGTTATATAAGCGCATATAAGGAGTTCAGAGAAAGGTCTATTAATAACCTCAAGGATTTCTATGTCAATATGAAGCGTTTCAAAGAAGATATTCAAAAAAAAGGACGCAATGTCGTTGACGAGAAGGAAATGATGCTCATCAATAGATGGGAGGCAGAAGCTGAACTTATCATTCACTCATCTTGGGTAAAGATGTTTAGAGATAAGTTTGTAGGAGTCACAAAAGATAATGTTTAATTAAGCAAAAACAACAAAGATATGGAAGATAAATCTATTCTCGAAGTCCTCACTCAATTAGAGAGCGACTTGAAAGACATCAAAACTGCCAAAGATCAAATTGATGACGTGTTAGAGGCAGATAGTGAAATCAACGAGAACCTCGCTGATTATTCGCAGCAATTGGCCTCCATTGCCACCCAACTTGGCTCTTTGAAAGAGCTTATCAAGTCTGAGGTAAAAGGTATCATTTCAGACGTAGATTCTGATGTTACTGAGCGTTTAGCCTCTGTTGGCAAACTCGTTTCCAATATAGGCATGTTGTCATCTGAGATTGAAGGTAATGCTAAGAAGGTCGTCTCTAATACGACTGCGGCAATGAATGACTCATGCGCCAAAGTCATCAAAAGCTTTGAAGCTAGTATCAAGAACACTAGTGAGGTTTTCTTGAAACAGACTACTGCAGGTGTTGATAAACTAGCTCAAGTTGCTACGGATTTGAAAGGTTCCGCTACAGACTTTTCTGATTCAAAGAAGGAGATTCTCCAAAAGATTGATACTCTAGCTAGGGATTTGTCCACTCTTAAGGCCGTAGCCGATAGCCTTGATAAGACTATGTCGGAACTTGTGAGTGAAAGTACTCAACAATCGAGAGACCTGCAAACGACCAATGAAAATATCAATCTGGTTCTAACAAGCCTCAAGAACCACGAGGCTTCTCTTCAAAGTGCAGTAAAGGCTATTAAAGAGAAAAAGGACAAGGCCAAGGATGAACTTAAAGGTGCAATTGATACCAACAAGAAAATTTTGTTTGGTGTTGTAGCTTTGGTAATTATTGATATAATTCTGCGATTTATTTAACATTTGACTCCACTCTCAATGAAGGGTAAAACCTTAGTAATAATACTACTGGTTACTCTCTTTGATATACGTAATTTTAGTGTACAGTCTATCATAGAAGAAAAACTTGAAAAGCTTTCTCTGTATCTTAGTAATAAAGATGCGGAGAAGGCTGAGTGCGTATGGGAAAGCATTAATTTTTCAAATATAGAATCCTTATCTGATTCTTTGAAATGTATGTATCATTACCATACGACAAATTTGGATATTCTGAAAGGGAATAATACTAATTACTTAGGAAGAAAGGGGAAAACATTTAGACTTGGCAAAATAATATATGGAAAGAGCTACTCACATGGGGGGGGGATTTCAATGCAATAAGCATTCAGTAAACCACGTTGCAAATTTGAGAAATTAGTTCCGAATCCGTGCTATTCGTAGTCAGTTCGGAACTAATAGTATCTATTCGGAACAAATTTGGTTAGATTTACCCAATTACCGGGGAGAAGCTCTGTCATATCATTTTCGTCCCTTTCATAATATGGAATTTTGTGTAGGATATTCTCATTCCTAGTTCTAGGTTCTACTCCTGACTTGCAGGTAGCAATCAGAAAGTAAACGATAGCAGCCCAGTATGCGGATGCATCGTTTCCACAGAACAGATAGTTCTTCCTTCCCAGAATCATACATAATCAGGGGGCATGTGTGAATAATAAACATACTAATCATCTTTTTGAGCAACTGTCCATTCTTCAATAAAAGACCGAAATTGCTCCCTCACCACCCGATACATGGAATAATGTGCGAAAGATTCTTCCTTATATTTCAGACTACTAACAGAAGCAACAATAGCCCACGTAACAATAGCAACAATAAAGGCTGCAACATATCGAAGTTTGATATGATGCCCTCGTATAAACATCCCATTGATATTGGGTGGAATAACCGTTACTGGATTTTTCAACTCATTGATTTTGACAAATATCTCATCCTGCCGTTTTAATATGCTTTCGGTATTTGCTTCGATATTCATGCGATTGAGATTATAATCGCAAACGTGCCGATAAAGATATTCAAGAAATTTGGATTTCTGCTTGAGTAATTCAATAAGCTTCGGAAACCATAGCGAGAACGGCAATGTGTCCGGCTGTTGCTTCCTGATATGCTTTTTCACCACTGATAACGCATCGTTCCAGCAAGTACAGAAACTTTTGGCGACTCCATTATAAATGGTCTTTTCGTCAAAATCTATTTTTACAGATTGATCTGGTTTGGGAACTGTAGTATTCTGTTTTTCAATACACTCTTTTAGCTCGTTGATACTTTGACGCAAATTTGTGAGATTTGCAGCTACTACATCTTCTTTCATCATCTTCTACGTTTTGAGGGTTTATAAAAAGGTTCGGTTCTTTGGTTATCCTTGTCTTTGTCATCTCGCCATCCCAGTTCATTACTTGTTCCTCCACCTCCACCGGAAGTTATGGCTTGATGAGGTTGAATTATCAGTTCCGAAGCCACATTGCCAAACGTAATACAAAGGCTGTTAAAACTCAAATCACGGTCAAGTTTAGAACCGGCTATACTATATTCATTTTGACAGAATGATATGCCACGAATTTTATCAGAGTTATCTGTACGATTAAAGCGCATATCTATACCCTAACCTCTGAGAATGCCAAGAAAATCATTCCATGAATGAGATACAGCCAGTGCATCAAGAGTTGCAGAACGTAGATTATACTTCCGTAATTGATAAGGGCGCAAACGACTCTTGTTTCTGGCTTTACTATTTTTAGGAGCAAAGTACAATCCATACTCTTTAGTCAAAGCTCGACATACTTTAGTATTACGTATTCTTTCATTGCTGTCAGAAATGAGATTGCCATCATTGTCTATCCGATTGAACACCAAATGACAATGAGGATGTTTCGTGTCGTCCAGCTTGATTTGCCAAATGGAAGAAAGAACGGATAGTAATGCCTTGCCCTTTGGAGTGCAGACAATGCGTATATTGTTTATCCGTTTCTTCCCTTTGATAGGTAGGGTAAAACCTGCTAATGCGGTGATAATACTCCCGTCCGTTCTCTCCTAATCCATCCACAAGTGCAAAGCCCAACTCTACCCAATCTTTATAATTAGAGGCTATATCAATGGCACGCCGTTCTATCTCCCGAACAACACTTTCCACATCTTCCTCTACCTTATCATATATAGGGGTAATACTTGGTGTATGTGCTTGTTGTATTTCAGAAGGGACATTCTCCCAATCTTGGGCGGAAAATATTTTCTTCGACATCATCTTTGTATTTAGGGTTAATATATGCTTGTGGGTCGTATGGAAGGAGGCATGAACGAGCCACATCACTGCCGGACATATCCACTGATGGCAAGCCTGTTGCTTTGATACAGTTGGCAACAGCCTTGAAGTACCGAGAATGTTCCCAGCCTTTCAAGTCAACAGGTATTATCCATTTTAATCCACTACCGGATGGGCTGACAAATAACAGTTCCGTATCAAAATACTCATGATTGAGTAATTGCTGTTTTAGCTCCACGATATTCTCCACATGGTCAAAATCCAGACACATCAATCCTGAGTGCATAATCAGTTCCTTCCCATTCCGTTTGCGGAATAATCCCGAAAAAGTACAATAGTCGAAATGGATGGCTTTGTATCTTTTGGATTCGGAAGAAGATAGCATCAAACGCAGGGGTTCAGTTTGTGGTTGCGCATAATGCCCGATGATATAGCGATACACATCCACAATGCCTACCGCCCTTATCGGTTCGATGTTTTGGATGGGCTTACGAAAGAACGAAAAGCAATAATCTGTCGTTTCCATCATCTGATAATCTTTTTAGATTCGACAAATCGTCTGGCTTCTTCCATTAAGTCATCTTGGGTCTTGTGCGATTTGTTCTTCAACCAATCGTCAATCTCCGATTGCAGGAAAGCCAAAGCCTTATTTATTTTATGTACGGGAATCTGTTTGGTAGATACCCATCCATAAACTGTCTGTTTGGCTGGATGTGATGGCAGATAAGTACAAAGCTCATCTATATCCATCCACTTGGGTGAATCACTTGCCTGCTTATATTGCAAGGCATTTACTTTGGATTGTAGTGCTTCTACGGACTCAATCAGGTAGGACAACTTTACTTTTGCACTTATATCAACTGTAAGATATTCATCAATAAATGCCTGTTTCAATCCAGCTTTGAGTATAGAGAAATAAGTCGATGCCGTGTTTTGTGAGATAGAACCTTTCTTATTCCCTCCCATTGGGGCACGGAGAAGGAACATCTTTATATCTTCAAGCAGTTTAACTGAAATCGCCTTGAATGGAATTGGTTGCCCTTGCGAATACATTTTCAATAATTCACCTACACGCCTCCAATTGACTATAATCGAATCGGAACTATTGGGATGACGTGTGCTTATAATACTATTGAAATACTTGATAAAATCCTGTTCGCTCCGCTCATTCTGTGCAGCGATTTCGTTTTCCTTATCAGTGTAAAGGATGGCACTATCGTATTCGTGTTGGCGTAACTTACGGACATTGTCAGCATAGATACAAGCCTCTTGGTCTATCGTCGAACGGCATTGGATAATTCCATTCAAATCACGCTTAGGTTTATAGTTGAATGTTCCATCCGGCAAGATACGTGCAATGGACGACTTGTCCCAAACAGGTGTGGATATAGTCCGGTTAATAGATTCCACCACACGGCTTGCCCGAGTTGAACCTCGCTTATAAACTGGGTATGACTCTATAATCAGATACCACTCTTCTTTGTAGTTCGACCTTCTGAGCTTGACGGTCACTTTGGTATTAGGTAATGCTTTCTTCATAACGACTTGTATAATTTATCAATTTCAGATTTGGGAACATAAACATAGTTACCGATTTGGCGTGTAGGAATAGAATGACGGCGTATGTGCTTAAATACACTGCTGTCATTGATATGGAACTTCTTTGCGATCTCTCCGATGGTGTAACAATCTTTAGGTTCAAAGGACAATGCTTCCTTTTTTCTCTTTCTACTCCCTGCCTTTGTTTTGAAATGTTCATCCATATATTGCCGGCTAAGGCGTGTCAGACGTTGACCAAAATTGTATGACGGTATCAAGCCTTGCCGTATCATACGATAAAGAACGTCTTTACTAATGCCGTAAATCAGCATAGCCTCTTTAATCGTTAGATATCCCTTACTGGATGGTATTCGCCTGACCAATGCTTGGCGTATCGCCTCTTTCTCTTTTGCGATTTGCCTTTTCTTATACGCCCTCTTGGAACAAGCCGGACAACAATACTTCGACACTAATGTGGGAGGAGTAAAGATTTTACCGCACTCCTCGCAATTTCTTTGGATGGTGTAATTTCCTTTTGGCATATTCTTCTCGTTTTAAATGGTTTATATCAATCTAAGTTGTACCTTATCGCCAAATAAGACGTGTCGCAAACATGTCGCAAATAAGAGATAAAAAAGCCCATAGAAAACACATAGCAACCATGAACTCCATAAACGCAAAAAGCGTGCAACTCATTGAGCTGCACGCTTTTGCTTATTGTTTGTTATCTGTTTCCTTATCGGAATCATTTGACTTCCTCAAAATCAGCATCCTGCACATTATCGCCATGCTTTGTATTATCCTGAGCACCGCCTTGTTGCCCTGCATTCATATCAGGACCAGCTTGTGCACCACCCTGAGCACCACTCTGGGCATACATTTCAGCACTTGCAGCCTGGAATGCAGTATTCAATTCTGCCATAGCAGTATCAAC
>UMFC01000659.1_pt1 | contig 17186 bp, 10 predicted proteins | sample 1964931 | NCBI WGS metagenome assembly UMFC01 (sample SAMEA4836038, study PRJEB28245) | human gut metagenome | biome: gut microbiome; material: fecal sample | place: Denmark | collected 2008 | reverse complement strand
GTCTGTCTGTCTGTCTGTCTGTCTGTCTGTCGAGATTATATGTATCAGCCTGCATATATGCAACCCATTTCTGTGTTTTTTTCGTATAAAATTTATTACTTGCAAAATTTTATACATAACCACAGTCCATCTATCTTACTCAAAGGATAACTTATTCCTCGATAAATTACTCGCCATTTCTTGCATTTTTTTATATTTTCGCCATTTTTTGCCTGCTATTAAAACAAATAAAAAGGACGCAGGATTTTACTCCCACGCCCCTAAACTTATCTGGCTTTATCTTCTCTGACTTTTGGCAGCTCCTTCCCCGCCGTTTCCTGCTTTGCCTCCGATGTCTTTCTTGCCTCAAAAGCATCTGCATTATACTTGTACTCCTGTGGTTCAGCTACCATCGGTGAATAGATGATCTCTCTTTCTGTATCCAGTGCTTTCTGTTCCTTATCCTTTGTCTGCTCCATACGCTTTTCCTTATCAAGCTGCACATTCATAGCGAGATTATCCAGCTTATCAATCGAAGCATCCAGATGCAGCTCCATTGATACAAGCAATTTTCTCACTGCTTTCATAGGGGCAAGTGCCGCCTTTGTGAGAGGGTGTTTCTGTTCCTTCTGTGAATAATCCATCTCCGGTTTATCTGCAAAGGTACGGAACGCATTGTTTACGGTCTGACCAGCTTCACGGAATCCCTTTGCAAGAAGTGCTGTCCTTGCAATATCCCTGTCTGTAGATACAATCGTATCTTTTACCACTGTTCTGACATTGAGAAGTCTTTTCTTAATTCCTACAAATTCTGTCACCCTGTAAAGTGCCGCCCTGCCCTTTGCCTTTGTTTCATCAACAATATTCTTGGCAGTAGATTTTACCTGTACCTTTATCTCAGATACCTGTGACTTTATCTGCTCACATCTGGCATTGAGTCGCTCCTGTGCTTCTGTTAATGCTTTTTTTGCATTATTGATAAGGGTATCTTCCTGCATTTTCTTGATTTGGTCCTGCATACTGGTAAGTTCTTCTGTCATAGACGCAATCTTTTTCTCCAGACCATCCACATAGGTGCATATCTCAAATACATCATTTGCCGGCTCTTTCATAGCATTCTTTTTTAATAGGTCAAGAAGTTCCCTTATGATCTCCTCATTGGTAAGTGTCTTTTCTGCTTCCATCTGCTTTTCCTCCTTATAAACGGGGCAGCTCCTGCCGCCCCTTAACCTTAATTATCGAAAGGGAGTATCCTTTTTCTCCATGTCGGGATTTCCGTGGTTCTGTTCGGCATTCTCCCTTGCTTTTTCGTTGCTCTTATCCTTTGCTTTCTCATATTCTGCAATAATCTCATTGTAGAGCTTCTCCCTGAAATCCTTTGTGACCGGATAGCAGACGTCCTGATAGATTGGCTTGCCATTCTCGTCCACCTGCTTTGTCTTATAAGAAGGCATTGACACAAAGATTTTTTCTTTGCCCTGAAGGATATTTACATTATTTACAATGAAGCTGTTTTCAAAGTAAATGCGGGCAAGTCCCTTGATATTACTGCCTTCCCTTTCATAAGGTGTTACCGTCACGGAAAACTCCGGCATTTCCTGAGTTTTTCCCTGTGTCTGTGTTTCTGCTTTCTCCGGCTCCCTGATTTTTGCATAAGCCTCAAGGATATTAGTATAGAGTTCCTCACGAAACTCTGCCGTGATAGGATTGCATACATCCTTATAAATCACGCTGTTTTTCTCATCACGCTCATTGGAACGGTATCTTGGCATTGATACAAAAAGCTCTCCCTTTTCCTTATTTTCAAGGATTGCGATATTGGTAATCTTGAATGAATCACCAAATACCACGGTCGCAAAACCCTTGATATTGCTGCCATCTTTTGCTCTTACCTCGTTTACCTTAATTGAATACTTCATACGCTGTTCCTCTCTTTCTTATACTTCTGAATTATCATTGTTTTCTGGTATGATAAGCCCACACCAAAGCTGTTCTATCTGTTCACAAGACAATCTGCCATTTAACCAGTTGCCAAGTGTAACAACCATTCCGTCCTGCTCATAGTAGAGCCATTCCTGTGTTTCGATGTTTCCCTCATACACGATAGTCACATCAAAATCAGGCATAAATAATCCTGCCTCCGTATCCCAGATACAGGCAACTCCCTGTCTGAGTGTCAGATTCAGGCTTTCGACATACACAGACCAGCCGCTTACGACAATCTGAAAGTCATCATCAATCTCTGCAATATCATCCTGAGTGTCGATCAGCTCCTCCATTTCCGATACAGCTTCTTCTATCTCCCCCAGTCGGTATCTCTTATTCATCTGCCGCCTCCTTATATCTGCACCTGACAACAAAACGCATTGTTCCCTGTCCCGGCATTCAGCATTTCACTTCCGGTTTCTTCCATTACCGGGTATCTGATATCTATTCCCGGTATCTCAATAATGCCGATGATACTGCCTTCTTTAAGAATGGCTTTCTCCTCTTTACTAACGGTGGTTTGCTCTTTCTCAACCTCTGTCCTTTCATCCTGCTTCTCCTCCAATGTCTGCTCAAATTCATTTATGAGCTGGTTCGTGTTTCTCTCTCCGGTTGTACACCAGAAAAAAGGGACTGCCATAATGGCAATCCCTGCTGTAATCAGTAGTCCTGCGACCACTTTCCTTATACTCATAGAGTTTCACTCCTATCTTTTCCTGTTTCTGTCTGGCATATAGATTCCCTTATCCTCTGCAACAATACCCGCATTTTCTATTCTGTCCTCAGACTTTTCTTCGTCCGGTCCGCCAAGATCTGCATCCATAGCCTTTGCGTTCTCAAGGTCAAGCTGGGCATTTAATTCATACTGCCTTGCAAGTTTTTCTTCCAGTTCTGCACTATATGCAAACGGCTTGTCATACTCCGCCTTTGAAGCCTCAAGATCATTTTGGTACTGTTCAATCTTCTTTTCCAGAAAATCAACATTTTCGTGAAGTCCGTTGAACAGGTTCTCCAGCTTTACCATACTTCCCACCGGACTTGTGGAAAGTTCCGCCTTGTATTCCGTCTTTCCACGAAGCACCATATAGTTGATACTGAGGAAATTCTTTTCCACCAGAAGCTCAAAGCCGTGAAACTTACCGACTGGAGTGGTTTCGCCTGTCTTACATTTGCTGATTGCTTCAAGCATTACGGTTCCACCATCCACTCGCTCTGTATAAGTTGCATTGCCTATGGTAATGGCAAAATCCGGGTTATCAATCAATTCCTTATCCCTTGCCTTTATATCCTCCCTGACATTGGCAAGTTTCTCTGTCGCAGTTTTGATGAGTTTTGGATACTTGATCATAAAATTATCCTGCAATCCGTATCTCTGATTATCATAAGACGCCTTTAAGAGCTTTAATCTCTGGACATCATTGTCAACCTCCATCTTTTCCCTGATTAAAGGGTTGCCTGTAGCAACCGCCTTAATCTCCGCATAAGAAAGTGTTGCCTCATCAATGTCCTCACAGCTTCGGCTCACTGCCTTGCTTGTCATAACCTGACTGATGAAACGCTGCTTGTTTTCCACAAGTGACCAGTTGTATGCATCAAAGGTTTGTTTTGTAACATATCGGTAGATTGCCACCTCATCGTTTTTATTTCCCTGTCGGATACCTCTGCCTTCCCTCTGTTCAATAGAAGAAGGCTTCCACGGGCAATCGACATGGTGCATTGCAACAAGGTGTGTCTGTACATTAACTCCGGTTCCGCACTTATCTGTCGAACCGATAAGGACTTTTTTCTTACCTGTCCTCATTTCCTTAAAGAGTGCATCCCTCTGTGCGTCTGTTTTTGCATCGTGAATAAATGCTATCTCCTCCGCAGGGATACCATACTTGATAAGTGACTCCTTCAGATAATCATAAATCGTAAAGTCCTTGTCCGGTCCCGGTGTTCCAATATCCGAAAAAATAAGCTGACAGCCTATATGACCATCAGCATTTCCTTTTACATATTCTTTCCAGACATTTTCCGCTACCTTATTGAGCTTTCCGTCCGGGTTGTTCGGTGCGTCCTTATCAATCAGTCTTGCGTCTGTTCCAAGAAGTCTTGCTTCGTGCGTAATCTTTAAGAAGTTGTCAACACTTGGATCAACACCCCCGCCCCTTATCCTTTCTGCTCTTACAACAAATTCTTCCATTACCTGCTTCACATACCAGTCCGGCTCCGACTCCACGATGATAGGCTTGCCGCCACGCAGAGCTGGCACATCAAGGTCAAGCATATCCGCTGTCTGCACATCGGCAACCTCACGGAAGATGTTCATAAGCTCCGGCAGATTGGTAAACTTATTGAACCTGCTCTTGAAACGGAAACCACTGCCCTCAACCGTAAGCTCCAATGCCGTTGTTACTTCTCCGAAGTTAGCCGCCCACGAGTCGAAATGATGAATTCCCATCTCCTCAAGTGCCGATTTCTGCAAATAAAGCTGCATAACATACATCTCACACATCGTATTGCTTATCGGTGTTCCGGTAGCAAATACAATGCCCCTGCCATCATTTATCTCTGATAAATACTGGCATTTAAGCTGCATATCCGTTGACTTTTTAGCCCCACTACTGCTGATTCCCGCCACATTATTCATCTTTGAAAATGTGGCGAGGTTCTTAAAATTGTGTGCTTCGTCTACCATAATAGAGTCAACACCCAGCTCCTCAAAGGTAATGAGGTCATCTTTCCTGCTCTCATCGGTCAGGGATTTAAGCTGTTCCTCCAGCTTTTTCTTCTGGCTTTCCATCTGCTTTACGGTCCAGCGTTCCCCATTCCGCTCCTTCATATCATCAATCGCATAGGTGATCTCATTTATCTGTTCATTAAGCATTCGCTCCTTTCTCTCTGCCGAAATTGGAATTTTCTCAAATTGCGAGTGCGACATAATGATGCAGTCATAATCGCCTGTCGCAATCCTTGATACAAACTGTTTTCTCCGGCTCTTTTCAAAATCACGCTCCGTTGCAACCAAGATGTTTGCTGACGGGTAAAGCCTTAAAAATTCACTTGCCGTCTGCCCGATAAGCGGCTTTGGCACTACCATAATTGTCTTATTGGAAAGTCCGAGCCTTTTCTGTTCCATACACGCAGCCATCATTTCAAACGACTTTCCGGCTCCGACGCAGTGGGCAAGCAGAGTATTTCCTCCCATAAGGATTCGTGCCACCGCATTTTTCTGGTGCGGTTTTAATTCAATCTCAGGGTTCATTCCCGGAAATTGCAAATGGCTTCCGTCATACTCACGCAGGCGGATATTATTGAAGGTTTCATTATAATATTCCACATACTTCTGTCGGCGTTCCGGTTCTGCAAATAACCATTCCTTGAACTTCTCCTTGATCATATTTTGCTTTTCCCTTGCAAGCATTGTCTCATTTTTGTTGACTTCATAATGGTACTTGCCCTCACCATCATCAATCCTGTCCCTGACAGTGACCGTTTTTAAGTTCAGGGTATCCTCAAAAATAGAATAAGCATCCATCCGGCTTGTACCATAGGTTTTCGTTGCCGCCACGGAATGTTTATCCATACTTTTGTTCTCAATGAACCATTCCATACTCATTTTATTCAAGTGTACCTGAATACCGGAATTATAATACTCCGTTCTGATTGCCCTTGCCCTTTTTGGTGTATTAAGCAGCTCATAGATAAACTGTTCATAATCAAGCGGTTCAATCCAAGTTGTACCAATCTTTACATCTATATCCGAGGCTTCAATCCATTCCGGCTGAACTTTCTCTAAGGCTGCGGCATTGGCGGCAAATCTTTCTGCCTGTGGATCGTCGGTATCAGCCGCCATTGCCTTTGCAACACGCAGCTTATCCCTTACATTGCCTGACAGATATTCATCTGCTGTCTCCCAGCCTGCGTCCGGGTTATTTTCATTGTAACGGTCAGGATTAAGAAAAATAATTCCATCGAGTTCCTTTATGAGAGTATCCCTGTCTGTTTCATAAATGGAGAGCATATAAGGAATATTTACATATCCAAACTCATTGACCGATACATTAAGAGCCTCAACTGCAGTTTCTACCCTGTCCACCACGGACTTTGCTTTAATCGTCTGCTTATAAAACATATCAGCCTTCTTCACCTCCCCGTCCTCATTTACTTCTTCCAGACTGCAAAGAAGCGGATAATCGCTGTCATCCCTGAACGCTGTACGGTTTGCTTTGGAAGTGATTGCTCCATACTTTCCAACGAATTTATCATATTTTACATTCAAAAGCTGCTGTTTGTCTGCAAGCTCCTCATCACTACAGCCCTCCATCTGGATATCAATCAGCTCTCTTGTTATCTGTCTGATTTCATCAAGGCTCTTAATACGCCCCTCCGCTGTCGGTGATACTTTCTGCCTTACCATCTCTGAATTTTCCCTGTAGTAAAGTTTTCCTTCAAAGAATGTGTAAGTATAATTTCTGACATCCGGATCAGCGGGAATGACTTCCTCTGTCTGTTCCTCATTATCTGCCAGTCTCTCAAAATCTGTCATCTGTGCTTTGATGTTACTGATTGCCTTATTGAGTGCTTCATACAGATTGAAGTTCTCATCATTATTCACACAGACGGTATATTTGCTGTCCTGTCCGAACATCCTTGTATCATACTGCATTGTACCAAGCATCATCTCCGGGTGCTCTGCAAAATAGGAATTGACTGCTATGCCATCACCTGTGACACCAAGATGTACCCAGTCAGGCTCTATATCAATTTTTCGCTCTCTTTTCTGTAAAAAAAGAATGTCCGCAGTCACCTCAGTTCCTGCATTATCCTTAAATGCAGTATTCGGAAGTCGGATTGCTCCCACAAGTTCTGCCCTCTCAGCCAGATACTTTCGTATAGTCGGATTGCTCTTATCCAGTGTTCCCTTTGTGGTAATCACTGCAACCATACCTCCCGGTCTTGCCTGATCGAGTGCTTTTGCCAGAAAATAATCGTGAATACGGAAGTTATACTTGTTGTACTTTGGATCGAATATCTTATAATCTCCAAATGGCACATTTCCCATAACAACATCAAAGAAGTTATCCGGATATGTGGTGTTTTCAAATCCTGTAATACTGATATTGGCATTCTGGTAAAGCTGTTTTGCTATTCTTCCCGATATGCTGTCCAGCTCCACTCCGTACAGCCTGCTTTGCTGCATTGGTGCTGGCATACTTCCGAAGAAATTACCGATACCCATAGACGGCTCCAAGACATTTCCGCCTTTAAACCCAAACTGCACAAGGGCTGAATTGATACACGTTGCAATCTCCGGCGAAGTGTAAAAGGCATTATTTACAGTTGCTCTTGCCGCACTGTATTCCTCATCGGAAAGAAGCTCTTTCAGTTCTGCATACTCTTTGCTCCACGCAGCATTATTCTCATCAAATGCCTGTGACAAGCCTCCCCAGCCGACAAACTTTGATAAAACAGTCTGCTCCTCCTGTGTTGCAAGTCTGTTTTCTGCTTCAATCTGCTTTAGTGTACAGATTGCATCAATGTTCCACTGGTATCTGGTCTTTGCACCACCCTTTTCTGTTTCCCACAGGTTATAATGGAAATTGAGTTTTGTCTGGTCTTGTGTTTTTTCTTTTCCACGCAGACCTTCCACTGGCGGTAATACTTCCTGTGCAGGTGTTTCAGGGGCAGCCTCCTGTGGTTCGGTATCCTTCTGTGGAATATCTGCCGATACATTCTTATCCTCATCAGAAATTATACGACCATCCGTGTCAATCTTGGTATTCAAGCCATATGCAATCGCCCGTTCTCTGGTTTTAAGACGGCTTTCTCTCACACTGTCCTCAATATCAAAGAACTTGCGGTAAACAGGATTCATCTTTTCCCTGTCAATCTTATTTTTTATGGTCTGATAGATTGCCTTCTGGTCCTCTCCACAGTAAAATGGCTGTTTTACCATATAGGATAAGATTTCATATACCTCACGCCATGATACGGTATCCCCTGCCCTCTCTCCATTTCTGTTTTTGTAGCTTACTTTCACATCTGCACTGCTTAAAGTGTATTCTGTGAGTCCATACTGATTATTGCAATATGCCTTTCTCTCACCCTGAACATTTCCCATCGCTATCTCACAGATCAGTTCCAGCTTATTCGGCATAAATGCAAAATCCGACTGCACCACATCCATAAGGAAAGCACGGAATGGTGTGTAACAGCTACATTCTGACACAAGTATCTCAATAGCATCTCTTAAATCTTCATCCATTGCAGCTACACGGTCAGCATAATCAATCGGTTTGATATACCGTAACTCAGCCGCCTTTCTGTTTACAGCATAACTGTCAGACTCATCAGGAATAGCATAATCATCAATTTCTGATTTCTCCTCCTGCGTATCAACTTCACGGTACTCTGCGTCAATGACTTCATCATCTTCACGAAGTCCGTCCATTGCAAGCTCATCAATACGAGGTGTCTCCGACTGGTATTCTCCGGTAAGGATAAGTACACCGATTTCCTTTTCGACATTCTTCCACGAAACGTATCCTTCTACTTCTCCATCTTCATCTTTCCATTGGATACGAAGTCCCGAACCGTGAAATGTGTCATACCCGTGCAAGCCCAGACCGTCAAGCGGCCAGCTTGCACCACCCTGACCATATTCTGCCTTGATACGCTTTGCTCTGGTTCCTGCGTCTATCTCTGTCTGATAGATTTCACACACCCTGCCTTTTCCACCGACAAAGCCAGTTCCTTTCATAAGTATCTCTTTTACATACTCACTTGGTACACTCTCTGCTTTCTTTGGATTAAGGTAATTATATTTTCCGGCAAGGGCAGCCTTTTTATCCTCCTCGAACTGACGCATAAATTCATTGTGTCTGGTTTCCTCCGGCTGCTTCACACCAAAACTTGCCTGCCCGTTTTGATCGAAAAAAAAGGAAGCCTGTGTATATTCGGCTTCCTTACTGACACCCAATGAGTTAATCTCATCAAGCTCTCTATTTAATTCTTCCTGTGTTTCTAATGAAACTTCATCACAATCTGGTGGAGCACTACTTCCTCTGCCTGCATCTTCGCCTGCTCTCTTATCTTCCACATCTCCATTGTCGATGACGGATTCTGTGGCTTGTGCTTCATTAGATACTGTTCCTCCAACTGATCGTAAAGCTGGTTTGCTTCCTCCTCTACTGCCGACATCTTCTCGTACATCTTCCCGAATCTCATCAGTGTCTTGTACCTTGCCGGTTCGTTCTCCAGAAGATACTTCATTGCCATTCTCCCGTATCTGCCCAGCTTCGTTAAATCCTCTGTCTCGTCCGGCATTGTCAGCTCCGGATACAGCAGTCCGTCCACTTCCTTGTAAGTCATTGCTTCTAACATATGATATTCTCCTTTCGCTCTCAATCGTTTGTAAATTCCTACTAAATTCTCTAAGAACACTACAGGAGACATCGCATACAAGGGAACCAAGACGGTAAACTATCTCCTCATCTTTGATATTTACAATCTGACTGAAATCCTGTTCTTGCACAGATAAGTCAAATCCACATCTCGTCCCTACAGCATACATAACACTGGAATATACTAACTGCTCCATATCGCTATCCTGCTGTAAGCCCTTGCGTTTTTCGTTGAATTCCTTTATCACACTACCTGATAGCTGCATTAGTTCGGACATTCTATCCCCGAACTCCTCTTTTATTATATTCCAAACATTTGTTCCTGTAAACTGTTTTAGCGTATTTTTTAGTGATTCTCTGTCATCGCTTTTATACCGCTCCATCTGTCCTTCCGATACCAGAAAGTCTGCATAACTTTTCAGGTTTTCCCCCTCCAGATCCCAAGTCAGCTTCACATTCTTTCCGCCTGTATCACTGATATCGAAAATATATCTCATACGGGGATTAAGTGCCCTTGAGGGGAAGATAGCACAGCCCTTTGCTCCACGCTTTACATATCTTCCCACTTTCTTCCAAGTGTCATAATCTGCCATAAGGGTACTTTTCTCCGGTGATCTCTGAGCTGTTACCATAACGATATTATCAAATTCATAGCGATATAACTGACCAGCAACTTTTAATACATCTTTCCAGTTCTTTTCAGAACGGGTGATGTTGCTGATTTCTGAATCATATATCGCTTTGACCTTCATATCAACACTCATGTGTCACCCTCCTTTTACTTCAGTAATTCTGCAAACATTTCCTTAAAGAGCTTTGACTCCTCCCCGTCAAGCTCAATCACAAATTCTGCATCAACCGCCTGTCCATCACATTTGCCCTTTCCTTTTACAATCTTTCGCATAATCCTGAGAAGCACATAACACTGCTTTGACTTGGCTATGCTCTGCTTAAAGGCAAGTCCGTCGCTGTCAGCCGACTGCTGTGTCTCATAGACAATCACATTCAGCTTTCTGCTGATTTCCTCAACTTTCTCATATGGAATACTGACAGACGATTTTACCTCTCCCGGTCTTTCCCATTCCTTATGAAGTTCGTTTAATAAAAATTCCATATCCTTAATAACTGCTGTCTGCTCATTTTTCATCGTGTCTTTCCTCCATTTTCCTTTAATGAAGAAGGGAGCTGTTCTTCGCTGTATGGCGAAAAATCAACTCCCTTCATATCCTCCGCATCAAGGACTATCTGTTCTGAATAATACATATCCATTGCCTTGTTTATGGCATCGTCAAGTGACTCTGCCTTTACTGTCTCTACCCTTGAGAGAACTTCTTTTATCTCAATATCAAATTCTTTTTCCATTCGATATCAGCCTCCAATTCCATTTTTCCTCATCGGCTCTTTTTTTCTTTTACCTGTCTTTCCTTAAAACCTTCATCATACTTTCCATCTTCAAGCCTGTCATAAAAATATTCCTCCTCTATCGTTCCAAATTCCTTATACATCTGGTGCAGGAAATCATTCTGCATATTTTTTGGAATATCATCATCCTTTGACAAATCCTGATAAAAATAAAACTTCTGCTTGAGTTTCGCCCTGTAATCATAAACATCTTTTATCTTTTCAGGTGTCCCGTATTCTCTTTTATATGCCTTAAAGTTGGTCTGCGAAAGTGTGGAACCAAGATAAATCCCGTGCTCCCACGATACCCCAATCGTTGTGTTATCCTTAGTTGGCTCCTCGTCTTTCGGATATCGCTTATACTCTGTTGCTCCAAGAGCAATCGTGAGAGAGCCGCTTTTCATATCCATTACCACAAGATTGCGTGGAGATAATGCTTCAAGTACCATATAATCGTGGTCATTAAAATTATGAAATGTCTGCCCTCTTTCAAATGTCCTGTCGCATTTTTCATAATGCAGGATAAAGTCATCTATCCAGCCTCTATCCGTCATTCCAATCTCATCCATCTTTGTAATACACTCTGGGGAACTTGTTGCCTTATCAAAGTAAAATTTCTTTGAATCATTATAATATCCTTGCAAAAAGCGTCCCAGTTCCACATCATCTCTACAGAATTTTGCAAAAACTGTAACATTTGCTGCCCTGTAATACTCTGTAAAACCTTCCGCAAGCGTTCTTCCAAGAAGCAGCATCTGATCTGCAAGCTCTGACATATCATCAATGGCAACGAACTTCTTATAATCTTCCAAAGTCATAAGCATATTTCTTTCTGTTCCCTTATAATTCTCCATTACAAGAATCATATCCTTTAAATCCATTCTTACCTCCTGTCCCAGAGAGGACTTTCGCCCTCTCTGCCAATTTTCTATGGTCTGCCAATTACTACAATCTTTCCGACACTTGCCACATCACGGTAAACTACGCCAACTCTTTCATTCAGGGCTTCTACCACCTTGCCATTGCCGACATATACTGCCACATGGCTGATATTCTTATATCTTCCGTTGTTTGTGAAACTGTAAAAGATAAGATCACCAGGCTGCATTTCATCATAAGATACGGTCTTTCCTGCTTCATCAAGTCCCTGTGCTTCTGCCGCTGCTGTAGTTGCTCCTCCATAACTGATATTCACATCTGCATCCTTCCATGAATAATACGCAAGTGAACTGCAATCATAATAATTGCCACTATCTCTTAATTCCTGACTGTAAGGATAACCCACTCTGTGAAGGGCATAAGAGCAGACTGCTTTCTGCCTGCTATCTGTAATACCACTGAGGATTGCATTTATTTCATCCTCTGTCATGGAACTTACTCCGGGGCTTCCACCGCCTCCACCGCTTCCACTTCCGGCATATCCAAGCTGTCCCATAAACTCCGGACTCATGATCTGCTCAAGCATTTCTACCTGATCAGAATTAAATCCATAAACAGAAATCATATCTCTGTATGATTTGAGCGTAACATTTACATACAGTACCGACTTCGTAACAGTTGTTACATTGCCATCTGCGTCTGTTTCCTCCACATCTTTTGTTCCACTACTTGTAGTATAAGAACACATATCATTTACTACAGTCTGCAACCACCCCTTTGATATATCATTCATAATTGTTGCAGTATCGCCTACACCATACTTGACCATGTAGACCGCCATAATGTCGTAGTAGTTACTTGGATTTTCATCCATTCCCTCATAATCTACATACACCAGTTCGCCAAAGTCATATCCGGTATGTTCATTCACTTTGGTATTCACATCACGGTTAAATTCAGACACATAAGCACTTGTAACTGTCTGCACTGTATCTCCTGACTCCAGCGGCGGTAAAAATAAGGCAAATGGTGAATTATAAAGAATCGCTATCACAGCAATAACCGGAACTGCAACGATTACCACTAAAAGAACCAACAGCAAAAGTACAAGTCCGATAATCGGAGCTGCCGCCTTTATCCAGAGAACTGCTTTTTTTACAATCAGATCTTTTACCAGTTTTACAACACTGTCCGTCTGATTTTCCTGTTCTTTCATCTTATCCAGAAAAAATTTAATCTTTCTGCTACGGTTCGCTGCTTTCACATCCTTCGCCTCAATAGATACACCCGTGGCATAGCCTGCCGCCATGCCGACTGCTGTACCTGCTCCCGGTGCAACCGCTGTACCTGCCGCTGTGGTTGCCGCTTTTGCCGTAGTTTTGGCAGTTTCTTTTGCAGTGTTCTTGGCAGTTTCTTTCGCAGTTTCTTTCGCTGCTGTCTTTGTCGTGTCACCGGCAACCTTTTTTGCCGTATCACTGGCAGCTTTCTTTCCCATCTTTTTTGCCAGCTTCTTTCCTGTTTCTACCTTCTTGATACGCCTCTTTGCTTCGGCTGCCGCTTTTTTTCTGAAAAGTGACGCTCCCCTTGAAGCAGTTCCCGTAACCGGACGGCTTGCTTCATATGCAAGATAAGCTGCCTGTGACACTTCCTGCCCGCCTTCCACCTGCTCTGTAACTGCTCCAGCCGCAAATGCTCCCGTTCTTCCTGCTATATGAAGATTGGTATTCTTCGTCTTGATAGAAGTATTGGACTCCCGTATATTTCTCTTAAATTTTGAAAGTTCCTTTTCTTTCTTCTCTGCCTGATGAATGGTACTCTTACGATAAGACTTCTTTTTACCTGTATCATTTATCTTTGCACTGGCAATTTTCGGACCACGCTGTACGGTGTAAATGTTACTGCCCTTAATTTTAGCTTTCTTCGGTTCATGCATATGAATCTTAGCTTTTTTCTTAGTGTGAATGACCATAGGCTTGTCATCCACTTTTTTTATCTTCAATGTTCCCACCTTCTTTCTGCATCCATTACCACAAAATGGGTAAAAAAATAACCATTACAGAGATTTATACCTCCATAATGGCTACTGTAATTATCGTTATTTAATTGTTTGCTTCTTCCGTTTCAATTTCTAAACGCTGAAGTATGTCTGAAATAATTCCGACATCTTCTATCCGACTTATTCCAAAACATTTTTTACCTGCATCTTTAAGCGATGCACCAATATGATATGCTGTTTCTTCATCTATAATAAGAAATCTGTCGTGAAAAACTCCCGTATAATTCACAGTTAATGTTGGATACTGACTGTTAAAATTTGCAATATCCTGACTTGCCAAACGAGTTCTGCGAACAGTATAAATTGTTACACCTACACCATCTTTCTTTTTTGCAAGAATATTCAAAGTTCCAACATCAACATAATTGTCTATTAAGACTATTGATTTTTCTGCTTTTCCCACAAGACTTACCAGAAGACTGAATGCATCATATATCTGTCCTTCAAAAAATATCTTCTGTCCCACTTCTTCGTGTTCAGAAATATAAGCAAAAATCTGGTCAAATTTCTCATTAGACTCCTTTTGATACTCTAATTGCTTTAATTCCAGACTGTTTAGCTTATCAAACATCAAAGCATTTTCAGCCATAAAGCGTCGCATTTTTACAAAAGCATTCATAATATTTATACTTACCTGAATAGCTTCGTCACTCCTTAATACTGCTGATAACATTGCTATTCCCTGTTCTGTAAAGACATATGGCAAATACCTGCGTCCCCCTTTTGAAGATGTATTTTCCGTGTTTGAGGTCGCAATTTGCGACCTCAAATCAGCATATTCATCCTCGGACAGTTGAAAACAAAAACTTTCCGGAAAACGTTTCGCATTTCTTTTAACGCTTTCATTCAATCTTTTCGTTTCTACATTATAAAGCAGTGCCAAATCGCTATCTATCATAACCTGCTGACCACGTACATAATGAATCAGATTCTCAATTTTTTCTTCTGTGCTATCAACTATTACAGGTATATTTATATTATCAGACAAATCAACATCTCCTATGTTTTTTATTTGAGGTCGCAAATTGCGACCTCAAATAAATTGTACCTTCCCTGTACAACATAGTCAATCAGTTTCGACCTCAATCGACAACTATTTTGTCTGCATTTCATGCTTTTTCTGCTCCGCAATCTTTTCGTGGATATTGGTGTTATACAGTCTGTAAAGGTCAGTGTCCTTGCTGATCTGGTTATCAAACGGAATTACCACGGAACCACACTTGATAAGTCCCATTCCCGATGCAGTATTGGTTACGAAACGAAGCTGTGCCTCTGATACACCGATAACCTCTGCCATCTTGGAACTGTCTGTATTCGCCTGCTTTAAGAGTGCAACAAACTCAGAGTTTGCAAGCATTGTAGTGGCGGTGTAGTTCTGTAAAAGGTCCACGACGTTCTGGGTGATACCCGTGCACAGTCCACCTTGTTTCCTCACCTTCTTCCAGAGCTGCTGTAAATATTTTGCAGAATACTCCGAATTAAGCAGGACATGGAACTCATCAATATAGAGCCAGGTTGCCTTGCCCTTCTGCCCGTTTTCTACAATTCTGTTCTGAATGGACTCCATCATAACAAGCATTGTGATAGGACTAAGCTCCGTGCCTAAGTCCCTGATACCATATACTGTGAATCGGTTATCTACATCAACATTTGTCTGGTGGTTAAAGATATTGAGGGAACCATTTACAAAAAGTTCCAAAGACAATGCGATATCCTTTGCTTCGTCCTCCGGCTGTTCCATAAGGATATCGTAGAAGTCACTCATTACCGGAATATACTTTTCCCTGCCCCTTGCGATGTCGATATACATCTTTCTCACACAGCGGTCAATGATTGATTTCTGTCTGGAATTTAAGCTGTCCCCGATACACTGCTCACAAAGACCAAGCATAAATTCCCCTTTTTCCCTTATCATTCCCTTTGAATCATTCGGATCAAGACTCCACACATCCATCTCAAGCGGATTTACATAGTTGTCCGTGTATGTGGACATATTTACCACGGTTCCACCATAAGTCTGTGCAATATCAAAATATTCGTTCATCGGATCAATGACGATAATCTCATCATCTCCCGACAAGAATACGCTGCCCATTTCCATCTTACAGAAGAATGATTTGCCGGAACCCGGCACTCCGAATACAAAGCCATTTCCGTTGATGAGCTTCTTTCTGTTACCGATATTTACATTCTTACTGATCTGGTTGATACCGTAATAATTACCTGTGCTGTCATTCAGTTCCTGCACATTAAACGGCATAAGCACCGCAAGCGACTGGGTAAGAAGGGTACGCATTGTTTCCACCTGTCTTACACCAATCGGAAGTGCCGTGTTGAGTGCTTCCCTCTGCTTTAAGTAGTGTGTATCAATCGTACAACTGTTACGCTTTCCGATTGTTTCTACTGTTTCGCAGACACTCTCAAGCTCCTTCTTACTTTCTGCCATAAGGATAATGGTAACTCCTACAAAGAAAAGACACTGGTCATTCTCACGGACATCATCCATAATTGCCTCAATCTCTTTTTTCTCCGTTCTCTTTGCATAAGAGATTTCTGTGGAGAAGTCATTGTTCTTATTACGGACTCTCTGCTGCTTGATAATATCCGACTCAATACCAAGATATTTCTTCTGAAGCACCTTTGTGGTCAAATCCTTTGGCACAGGCACTACATCAATACTGGTAATGGAGTGGACAGGAAGGGAAGTAATCTCATTGATAAATCTGTCAGATAAACTGCTGGGATACTTCTTAATGAAAAGTGCCTTGCAGTATTTACTCTCGTCCTCAAAATGGTCTGGGAAATATTTCACCATACCATTACATAAATCATTCTTAAAATCTGCTCCGACCTTCTTTGCCTTTTTGATATCAAAATCAAAACTGCCCTCATCGCCAAGATGGTAATAGTCATAGAGCACTTTCAGCCTTTCATTGCCGTTAAGCGGCACAATCTCCGCCCCCAGTTCAATGAAAGCCTTGTGTATTGTTGCCTCAAGTGTGGCAAACTGTGCCTTTGCCTCCTCAAAGTTCTTTCTCTCAATCGTGATCGTCAGGTATCTTTCCTGTTCAATCCCCTGTCTGCCCTCAATAATCTTCTCCTCAATAATGTCATTGTAAATTCTTCGGTAATTATTGAAGCCATCGTTTTTTTCTGTAATAAGAACCTTATCACGGAGATCCTCCATATTTTTGTTCTTATTGTTAATCGTAATCTTATAATTACAGTCCAGCGAATTTAAGAATTTGCAGTATCTTTCAAAAATGCCGATCTGCTCATCCTCCGTTGCCGTTGTGTAATTGATGTCCTGAAAGCGGTAACACTTGGAATACTTATTCCTGCTTACTTCAAAAATACCGTTTTCAGCCACCGCCATAATCTCTATGGTTTCCTGAATGGATTTCGGTGTCTTATACAAAGGCTCACTTGCCTTTTTCAAGAGCTTAAATCCGTCCGTAAATAAACCCATTGTCTCTAACCTCGCTTTCTTATCTGTG
>UMFC01007337.1_pt1 | contig 20093 bp, 10 predicted proteins | sample 1964931 | NCBI WGS metagenome assembly UMFC01 (sample SAMEA4836038, study PRJEB28245) | human gut metagenome | biome: gut microbiome; material: fecal sample | place: Denmark | collected 2008 | reverse complement strand
CGCCCCCACCGATAACTACGATAGCATCGATACCATGCTTCTTACAGATTTCAGCGCCCTTCTGCTGTCCCTCTGCTGTAACGAACTCCTTACATCTGGCTGTCTGTAAGATTGTACCACCGCGTGAGATTGTGTCTGAAACGCTCTTTGAATCCATATCCACGATTTCTTCATTTAACAGACCTGCGTATCCTCTCTTGATTCCTTTAACCTTCTTGCCCTTTGAGAGAGCCTGACGAACAACGGCACGAATCGCTGCGTTCATTCCCGGTGCGTCGCCACCACTTGTAAGTACACCTATTGTGTTAATCTCTTTTGCCATTGGTATAACCTCCATATGTTAAAAAATTATCATTTATTCTAATCCCAATCTATTGTACTTGTTTTAGCACATTTTTTCAATATTCTTTTCAACAATTTTCGCATTTTCTTTGTCTAAAAATTCCAAAAGCTGCTCCATGAGCTCATTATTTGCATTTACGGAATAATTTCTGCCAAGTTTTTTCATCTGCTTTGTATCTGCGATGTAAATTATGACCTCATCTCCTCCGTCAGATTCACGGATTGTCTCAAGAAGCCTGCTCTCATTTTTCTTATAGTCCTCCATCGTATCAAACCTGAGCCATAGCTGCTTCGGAAGCTCATCAAACGGTATGATTCTCTCGCAGATTATCTTGCCGTTCTGCTCATCCTCGACTGTCGCATGTCCGATAACAAATATTTTAGCATCGTCCTGTAAATATCTCTGGTAGCGCTCGTAATCTCTCGGAAAAATAATTACCTCAACAGTTCCTGTCAGGTCCTCTATCGTGATAAAAGCCATGGCCTGATTGTACTTGGTAAACTTAATCGTCTTTGTGGCTATCATGCCTCCGATCACCACGTGCGCATTGTCCTTTATCTTTACGGCACCGCTCTCCTCTTCAAGCACAAAATCTATCGCATTTGCTGTGATGTTTTTCTTTAGGGCAGCTGCATATTTTTCCAGAGGATGTCCGCTTAAATAGATGCCAAGCACCTCTTTTTCATAGGCCAGGGCTTCCTCAGCATCATATTCACCAACATTTGGATACTTAAGCTCAAATGACTGCCTATCCTCATCTGAGACCAGGTCAAACAGACTCATCTGCCCAGCCATTGTTGACTTTTTGTCATGCTGCACCCTGTCCACAATCGATGCATACACCATTGCCATCTGCTTTCTCGTGCCGTCGAGTGAATCGCAGGCTCCCGCCTTTATCAGATTCTCAATCGCACGCTTGTTGATAAGCTCCTTCTGGCAGGTTCTCTCGATAAAATCTGAGAGTGTGCGGTATCTGCCGCCACTTTCCCGCTCCTCGATTATCTGGTCTATTACCGGCCTGCCCAGAGATTTGATGGCGTACATGCCATATCTGACATGGTCACCCTCTGCGGTAAACTCGCCCTGTCCACAGTTGATATCCGGCGGAAGCACCTTAATACCCATATCACGACAGCTGTAAAGATACTGCGCCGCCTTGGCTGAATTGTCTATAACAGAAGTCATGAGCGCTGCCATAAATTCGACCGGATAATAATTTTTGAGCCATGCAGTCTGAACACTGATTTTCGCATACGCGGCTGCATGTGATTTGTTGAACGCATACTTAGCAAAATCAACCATCGAATCGTATATGCTATTGGCAGCCTTTTCATCTATGCCGTTTGCCACACAGCCCTTTATACCGCGCTCCTTGTCTCCGTACACAAAGCTCTGGCGCTCTGCGTCAATGACATACTGCTTCTTCTTACTCATGGCACGGCGGATGTTGTCCGCCTGACCCATTGTATAGCCTGCGAGCTTCTGCACTATCTGCATGACCTGTTCCTGATATACTATACAGCCGTAGGTCGGCTCTAAAATACTCTCAAGCTCAGGTGTCACATAGCTTATCTCCTTTGGATTGTTCTTGCCCTTTATATAGTTGGGAATGAAATCCATAGGACCCGGACGGTATAGCGAAATACCGGCCACGATGTCCTCAAAGCTCTGTGGACTGAGTTCCTTCATGAAGCTTTGCATACCGGCAGACTCCAGCTGGAATACCCCTTCCGTCTTTCCTGTTCCGATAAAGTCAAGTGTACCCTTATCGTTGAAATCAATATGGTCGATATCCACATCAATCCCCCTTGATGCCTTGATATTCTTCACAGAATCCTTTAGCACCGTGAGTGTACGAAGCCCCAGAAAATCCATCTTTAAAAGGCCAAGCTCCTCGAGCTGTACCATGTTGTACTCTGCGGTAGGGCTTCCGTCGTTTGCCCTTCCAAGAGGCACATAATCGCTCGCCACACCCGGATAGATTACCACACCTGCTGCATGCACGGACGTGTGGTTTGGCAGTCCCTCAAGCCTTTTTGCCATATCTATCATTTCATGCACTCTCGCATCACTGTCGTAAATGCCCTTAAACTCCGGGTTCATCTGAAGAGCCTTGTCAATCGTGATATTAAGCTCCTGAGGCACCATCTTTGCAAGCCTGTCAGTCTCTGCATATGGGAAATCCAGCGCCTTTCCGACTGATTTTATGACACCTCTTGCTGCCATCGTACCAAAGGTGACTATCTGTGTTACAGAATCGTGTCCGTACTTCTGCTGAACATACTCTATGGCGCGATATCTCTCCGCATACTCGAAATCCACATCGATATCAGGCATGGAAACTCGCTCAGGGTTAAGAAATCTTTCAAAAAGCAGATTGTATTTAACCGGATCAATATCCGTGATTCCGGTACAATAGCACACCCTGCTTCCCGCCGCTGAGCCTCGTCCCGGGCCTACCCAGCAGTCGTGCGTGCGGCACCAGTTGATATAATCCCACACGATAAGGATATACTCTATAAAGCCCATGGTCTTTATGATACCAAGCTCATAGTCCATATCTGCATGTATCTTTTTAAGTTCCTTTGCACTGTACTCGCCACAGCCTATGTATTTCTCCCTAAAGCCCTTCTCGCAAAGCTCTGTAAGAAAGGCTTCGGCACTGTCATAGCCCTCTGGCACCTCATATTTTGGAATCTTGTAATTGCCAAACTCAAGCGTCACATTGCATCTGTCGGCAATTTTCTGTGTATTCTCAATAGCCTCTGTGGCATATGGGAAAAGTGCTCTCATCTGCTCTTCGCTCTTTACGAAAAACTGTCCGCCATCATAGCGCATCCTGTCCTCGTCAGACACCTTTTTCCCGGTCTGGATGCACAAAAGCACATCATGTGCCTCCGCATCGGACTCGTAGGTGTAGTGCACATCATTAGTACACACTAACCCTATTTCAAGCTCCTTGCTCATCCTAAGAAGCTGCTGATTCACAAGCTTCTGGTCATCAATGCCATGGTCCTGCAGCTCAAGGAAGAAGTTGTCTTTTCCAAAGCAGTCCTGATACTTCCTTGCAATCTCCTTTGCCTCGTCATAAAAGCCTCTGACGATGTATCTAGGGATTTCTCCTGCCAGACAGGCAGACAGGCATATAAGCCCCTCGTGATATCTCTCAAGCGTCTCAAAATCCACTCTCGGCCTGTAATAATAGCCCTCTGTGAACCCTATTGACACTATCTTCATGAGATTGGCATAGCCTGTATTATTTTCAGCAAGCAGAATCAGATGATAATACCTGTCATCACCGTGGCTTGTCTCCCTGTCAAAGCGCGAATTTGGTGCCACATATACCTCGCAGCCTATGACCGGATTGATATCATTTGCCTTTGCCGTCTTGTAAAACTCCACCACACCGTACATATTGCCATGGTCTGTGATTGCGGCAGAGTTCATGCCAAGCTCCTTGACGCGCTTTACATATTCTTTTATCTTGTTTGACCCATCGAGCAGGCTGTACTCGGTATGGGTGTGAAGATGACAAAATGACATTTGGATTCCTCTTTCTTTATTTTTGTATCGCCGCCCGCCCTTCATGGGTTATGCCACCCGGCGGGTACTTTGGCAGAACAATTCGTAAGAATTGCGTTAATTTGTCGGTGTCGTTTTCGGCTCAAGGTTTGTGTACATTCGCCAGCTGCACACTTTCGACGCGGCGTACGTCTGTAACTCTGTCAGGTGTGAACAGCAGCAGCCATAGCAAGCCTGCATATCAGATACAGTACAAAAAGATGCACCGGGTAAAAGGCGTAAAAGACATATTTTAGTGAAATGCCTCTTTTTCCATTGTAATAGCGAAGCGGTATAAGCATAAAAAGTGCAAAAAACTCTATGGTACCTGAGAAAAGTCCAAGCAGTATGACTGCCACGGCAAATGCAACTTCTCGGTTTGAAGAAAGCAGGTACATCATGACAATACACCCTACACCCGCCGCACCATAATCACAGCAAAGCACAAACTCTGCAATAATCATCATAACAAGCACCACTGATACCATTACTATACACCTGATCAGTGTGACAAAAAACCACTTGACTGCAGAGGATGCCTTTTCTATTTTATCGACCGACTTAAGCCAATCAAGCACTGTGATGGCAAGCAAGCCTAAAAGCAGTGTAAAAAACACATTGTTGCTCTTAAATTCCAGCACTGTATTGTTTATTGCAAGGTCAAACGGTATCTCAGAGATAAGCGCGAATATAAACATCCTCGCAGCATATTTTTCCCTGCTGTGTGTATATTTGAACCCCTCCACAAGCAGGAAGCAGAAAACAGGAAAGGCCATGCGCCCTATAGAACGCATGACCCAGTAGATATCAATAAGCGTTTGCCCACCTATCCCGTTATTTATCATCTGAAGAATAACCGTTGCCGCAGTATGGTCTATGAGCATGGTAAAAATGGCTATAAGCTTAAGCGTGCTTCCACTGATACCAGACTTTGCGATAACTTTTTCCAAAATCCTATACTCCTGCCATATTTACGGTAATCCTGTCAAGATGCCAGATATCGTCCACATATTCCTGGATTGTTCTGTCTGAAGAAAACTTTCCTACATGTGCGATATTGAGCAGTGCACTCTTTCTCCATGCGCTCTTGTTCTTGTAATAATCATTAATCTTCTGCTGCGCATTTGCATATGAGCGGAAGTCTGCGAGGATAAAGTAGCGGTCAGCCACCAGTCCCTGCTGTGGATTGAGCAGTGAGTTGTAAAGCTCCCTGAAAAGCTCATGGTCATTTGGTGAGTATGTGCCGTCTACGAGCTGGTTTACTACCTTTCTTAGCTCGGCATCGTTATTATATATATCAACAGGATTGTAGTCATGTCTGTTCTCGTGTGAGATGACCTCATCAGAGCTCATTCCAAAGATAAACATGTTGTCAGCCCCTACCTCATCGAACATCTCGACATTGGCACCATCCATAGTTCCGATAGTGAGCGCTCCATTGAGCATAAACTTCATGTTTCCTGTTCCGGATGCCTCCTTGCTCGCTGTGGAAATCTGCTCGCTGACATCTGCTGCCGCAAAAATAATCTCGGCATTGGATACCTTGTAATCCTCGATAAATACTACCTTGAGCTTGCCGCCAATAGAAGCATCGTTATTTATCACATCAGCCACACTGTTGATAAGCTTTATTGTTTTCTTTGCATTTCTGTAGCCTGCTGCTGCCTTTGCTCCAAAAATAAATGTTCTAGGATAGAAATCCATAGACGGATTTTCCTTAATCTTGTTGTACAGATACATCACATGAAGGATGTTCATGAGCTGTCTCTTGTACTCGTGAAGTCTCTTAACCTGCACATCAAAGATAGAATCCGGATTTACATCAATACCATTGTGCTCCTTTATATACTTTGCTAAACGCACCTTGTTTGCTCTCTTAATCTCAGCAAACTCCTGCTGTGCAACAGGGCTGTCCGCATAAGCATTGAGCTTTGAAAGCTTTGTAAGATCTGTAATCCAGCCGGTTCCTACCTTTTTTGTTGCCCAGTCTGCAAGGAGTGGATTTGCATGTGCTAAGAATCTACGCTGTGTGATTCCGTTTGTCTTGTTATTGAACTTCTCAGGGAACATCTCATAGAAATCATGAAGCTCCTGATTCTTAAGTATCTCTGTGTGAAGCTTTGCAACACCGTTTACAGAATAGCCTGCAACGATAGCCATATTTGCCATCTTGACCTGTCCGTCATAGAGGATAGCCATCTTTCTTACCTTGTCCTCATTGCCAGGATATCTCTCGTTAATCTGAATCACAAATCTTCTGTTTATCTCGTCAACAATCTGGTATACACGAGGAAGCAGTCTCTGGAATATCTCAATTGGCCACTTCTCAAGCGCCTCAGCCATGATTGTATGGTTAGTGTAGGCTACACATCTTGTAGTGATATCCCATGCATCATCCCATGACAGATGCTCCTCGTCCACAAGGATTCTCATAAGCTCTGCGACTGCAACTGTAGGGTGAGTATCGTTCATCTGGAAAACAGCTTTATTTGGGAGATCTTTTAAATCGCTGTGATGCTTTTTAAACCTTGCAAGTGCACGCTGGATGCTTGCTGATACAAAGAAATACTGCTGCTTTAAGCGAAGCTCCTTGCCCTTTACATGGTTATCGTTTGGATAGAGCACCTCAACAAGGTTTCTTGCAAGATTTTCCTGCTCCACTGCCTTGTCGTAGTCACCCTGGTCAAAGGACTCGAGCGAGAAGCCGTTTTTTGGCTCTGCATCCCATATCATGAGAGAATTAACCACATTGTTGTCATAACCGACTATAGGCATATCATAAGGCACTGCAAGCACCGACTGATAGTCCTTCTGCTCGAAATGAAGCTCTCCGTTTTCATCTGTGCTCTCCTGCACATATCCTCCAAACTTGACCTCATAGCAGTACTCCGGACGACGAAGCTCGAATGGATATCCGTCCTTGAGCCAGTTGTCAGGCACCTCAATCTGGAAGCCGTCTGAAATCTGCTGCTTGAACATACCATATCTGTATCTGATTCCACAGCCGTATGCAGGATATCCGAGTGTGGCAAGTGAATCCATGAAGCACGCTGCCAGTCTTCCGAGTCCACCGTTTCCAAGTGCCGGATCAGGCTCCTGGTCCTCAATAGCATTGATATCCACACCAATCTCAGTGAGAGCCTCCTTGACCTCCTTGTATGCTGAGAGGTTTATAAGGTTGTTGCCGAGAGCTCTTCCCATCAAAAACTCCATGGACATATAGTAAACAACCTTTGGATCGTCCTTGTCCATCACTCTCTGTGTGGCAATCCACTCATCCATGATGACATCCTTTACGGCCTCTGATACAGCCTGATAAAGTTCCTGCTGTGTGGCATCATCTATAGTCTTACGATATTTATTTTTTAAATTGTCTGATACAGTCTTAATAAACACCTTTTTGCTAAACGTATTATCTCTCATCTTTTCCTCCTTATGGCACTAAAAGGGAGCAAATTAATGCTCCCTCTCGTGCAGAGATTATTGTTTTTCAACTGCAAGCTTAACAGCCTCGCCATTAATCTTCCAATCCTTTTCATAGCCCTTAAGTTCGCCTAATTTAATTGATACGGCAAGAACCTCGGTCTTGATTTCATCACCAAACTTTTCAAATACATTTGAAAGCTTCTCATCTGCCTCGTATGTCACAGCGATGTGGTCCATAACCTCAAAGCCTGCGTCCTTACGCATTGTCTGGATCTTACTGATGATTTCTCTTACGAAACCTTCCTCGATAAGCTCAGGAGTGAGGTTGGTGTCAAGGACAACGGTTATATTGTTGTCAGATTGTGTCACATAGCCCTCCATCTGAGTCATCTCGATAAGTAAATCCTCTTTAGATAATACAACTTCATCGCTAATGCTGTCAAGCTTGAGAGAGCCGGTGCTGTTAAGCTCCTCCATGGCCTTATGACCATCAAGCTCAGCTAAAACTGCCTTGATCTGGCCAAGGTATTTACCATACTTAGGACCCACTGTTCTAAGCTGTGGCTTGAATTTGTAGGTGGTGTAGTGTGATACATCATCAGTGAACTCAACCTCTTTTACGTTGAGCTCGTCTGCGATGATATCCACATAAAATTCATCCAGTTTTTCCGGAGCCTTTACAAACATTTTTCCGATTGGCTGACGGTTTTTGATATTTGCCTCGTTACGGCATGCACGTCCGAGTACTACAACCTTTAGTACCTCATCCATATCAGCTTCGAGCTTTTTATCAATCAGCTTCTCATCAACTACAGGATAGTCGCACAGATGAATTGACTCCGGTGCGCTCTTGTCGATAGAGCAGACAAGATTTCTGTAGATATCCTCTGTCATGAAAGGAATCATAGGTGCTGCCGCCTTTGATATGGTGACAAGTGCTGTATAAAGTGTCATGTATGCGTTTATCTTGTCCTGCTCCATGCCCTTTGCCCAGAAACGCTCACGGCTGCGGCGTACATACCAGTTACTTAAGTCGTCTACGAACTCCTGAAGGTACTTTGCCGCCTCCGGAATCTTGTAGTTTGACAGGCACTCATCCACTCCTGCCACTGCTGAGTTGAGCTTTGAAAGAATCCACTTGTCCATTACTGCAAGCTTATCATACTCAAGGCTGTATTTTGTAGCATCAAAGTTGTCGATATTTGCATAAAGCACGAAGAATGCGTATGTGTTCCAGAGTGTTCCCATAAACTTACGCTGTCCCTCAAGCACGAGCTTTCCTGAAAACTTCTTTGGAATCCATGGAGCTGATGCTGTGTAGAAATACCATCTGATGGCATCTGCACCGTATGTCTCAAGTGCATCAAACGGATCTACCGCGTTGCCCTTTGACTTGGACATCTTCTGTCCGTTCTCATCCTGTACGTGTCCAAGCACGATGACATTCTCATAAGGAGCCTTGTTGAAAAGGAGTGTAGACTCAGCCATGAGTGAATGGAACCATCCACGTGTCTGGTCAACTGCCTCTGAGATAAACTTGGCTGGGAACTGCTTCTCAAATACTTCCTTGTTCTCGAATGGATAGTGGTGCTGTGCAAATGGCATGGCTCCTGAATCAAACCAGCAGTCAAGTACCTCAGGTACACGGTGCATATCCTTGCCACACTCAGGACACTTGATTGTCACAGCGTCGATGTATGGTCTGTGAAGCTCTACCTCTGCTGCCTTTGGATCTCCTGCTTTTTCGGCGAGCTCTGCACGGCTTCCGATACACTCTCTGTGTCCGCATTCACACTCCCAGATATTGAGTGGTGTGCCCCAGTAACGGTTACGTGAGATAGCCCAATCCTGTATATTCTCAAGCCAGTTTCCGAAACGTCCTGAACCGATAGACTCAGGTATCCAGTTTACTGTATTGTTGTTTCTGATAAGGTCATCCTTTACTGCAGTCTCCTTGATGTACCATGACTCTCTTGCGTAGTAGATAAGAGGCTTGTCACATCTCCAGCAGTGTGGATACTCATGCTCAAATTTCGGAGCATCGAAGAGCTGCTTTCTGCCGCTTAAGTCCTTTAATACCTCAGGATCTGCATCCTTTACCCACATACCGGCAAACGGAGTCTCGGCTGTAAGCTCTCCCTTGTCGTTTACAAACTGTACAAATGGAAGATCATAATTTCTTCCGACATTGGCATCATCCTCACCAAATGCAGGAGCGATATGAACAATTCCTGTACCGTCTGACATAGTAACATATGTGTCACATGTCACGAAAAAGCCCTTCTTGCCCTGCTTATCGGCAACCTGCTTAGCGCAGTCATAAAGTGGCTCATACTCCTTGTACTCAAGATCCTTTCCTTTGTATGTCTCAAGCACCTCATATGCCTTCTTGCCTGCTTCGGCGTCCTCTTTTGAAAGAAGCTGTGAGAGCACCTTGTCTGCCAGTGCCTCTGCCATATAATATGTGTAGCCATCAACAGCCTTTACCTTTACATATGTGTCATTAGGGTTCACACAGAGTGCCACGTTGCTTGGAAGTGTCCATGGAGTTGTGGTCCATGCGAGGAAATATGCATCCTCTCCTACTACCTTAAAACGTACTACTGCTGATTTTTCTTTAACTGTCTTGTAGCCCTGTGCCACCTCCTGTGCAGAAAGCGGTGTTCCACAACGAGGACAGTAAGGAACAATCTTGAAACCCTTGTAAAGAAGTCCCTTGTTCCAGATTTCCTTGAGAGCCCACCACTCTGACTCAATGAAATTGTCGTCATATGTGACGTATGGATTGTCCATATCAGCCCAGAAACCTACTGTGTTGGAGAAATCCTCCCACATGCCCTTGTATTTCCATACAGACTCTTTACACTTCTTGATGAATGGCTCAAGTCCGTAGTTCTCAATCTGATCCTTGCCGTCAAGGCCGAGAAGCTTCTCCACCTCGATCTCAACAGGAAGTCCGTGTGTATCCCAGCCTGCTTTACGTGGCACATATTTGCCCTTCATGGTCTGGAATCTTGGAATCATATCCTTTATGGTACGTGTCTCAACATGTCCGATGTGAGGCTTTCCGTTTGCTGTAGGAGGTCCATCATAGAATGTGTATGTCTCTCCTTCTTTTCTGTTTTCCATAGATTTTCTGAAGATATTGTTCTCTCTCCAGAACTGCCCTGTCTTCTTCTCGCGTTCAACGAAGTTCATATTGGTGTCAACTTTGTTGTACATGACTATCTCTCCTTATTCTATATTGTTCGTGAACATCCCAACATGCACCTCAAATTCGGCTCTTACGAGGCTTCCTTGTGGCTTACGCTACTACAATTTTCGGTTTATGGAATATTCACAAAAAAAGGCACACATTCCTGTAATTAGGAACGCGTGCCTGATACGTCTATACCACCTATTACAATGTACTTAAGGGAAATACCCTTGCATACCCGCCCCTGTAACGTAGGGAATACGTCAGAACCTACTCTCGCAACGCTGTATGGCGATTTTAGCCTGCGGCTCAGAAGTGATTTTCAAAACGGCTCTACTCATACCGGCTCTCACCTGTCCCGGCTCTCTTTGACTTTCCTGCCATCTCTACTGTCTTCGTCACTGCCTTTTACTAACTGTGTTTAAGTATATAACTGAAAAGCCACTGTTGTCAAGATGTAATTGATTCTGTAATAATTTGATAATAATTAACTCTAATAAATGCCATCATAATCAAAATTCTGATAATCAAAATCGTCATAATCATAAGAATCATAATCATAATCGTAATCCTCATAGGAATCGTCATCATTATAATACTCATAGCCCTCATCAAAGCCCCTCATGAACTCCTTTTCTAAATCTGTGCTTACATTTGCGCCTGCCACAACCCAGAATATGATGCTGACTATAACTGAGATGGCTGCTGTTGCTATACCAACTATACCAAACACCTTGTTGTTGCCCTTTATGATATGTATAATACCAAAAATGATAGCAAGCAGAGCTGTCACATAATTGATGCATGTACAAAACAGTACAATAGATGCGATTCCAAGTACCAGAGAAGCTATACCAAAGCCATTGCTGTTCTTTGGCGGCTGGTTGTATGGATTAGCTCCATACTGTGGCTGATTGTAGACTGTCTGTCCGTATGCGGTCTGATTGTAGCCACCCTGTCCGTTTGGCTGCTGGCCATACTGCGTCTGTCCGTAAGCTGACTGATTAAATGAGCCCTGAGCATATGTGTTCTGGTTGTATGTACCCTGGGCATTTGGATTCTGGTTGTATGTACCCTGGGCATTTGGATTCTGATTGTATGTACCCTGATTTGCATAACCATATGCACTGCCCGGATTATTGACATATCCGTCTGTGCTGCCTGTCTGGTCTGATGACTGTCCATATGCATATGCATTCCCACTTTCCTGCTGGGATACAGACTGATTATATGTGTCTGTCGGCTGACTATATGTGTCCTGCGGCTGGCTGTATGTGTCCTGCGGCTGGCTGTATGTGTCTGAGCCATTTGCTGTTCCTGAAGACTGACCGAAGACATCTGTATTGTCCGGTGTGCCTGACGACTGGTTGTCATTGTTCATATAATTGTTATCGTCCATAACTTCCTCCATATATCCTATTGTTTATGTAGCCATTGTGTTTCGTATTAGAAATATTTTATCATATATTACGATAATGTAAATATTTTTATCATAAAAATTGGTGATTATTGTCTTCCGATCTTTGATTTGCGCTTGTTTTCATACATCCTGTCATCAGCAATACGATATACGGCACGCGGGCCAATCTGCCTTAAGCTTATTTTTTCTCATTTTGCTCCTGGTTTGAAGAAAATTCTCCTTTCAAATCAAATAAACATTTACACCAAAACACCCGGCAGTTATCCTGCCGGGCATTCTGTAAAAAAATATTTATTCTTTAACTCCACCAAGTGTAAGTCCTGTAACAAAGTATTTCTGTAAAAACGGGTAAATACATATGATTGGAAGCATTGTTATAATTGTTGCTGCGGCACGAACTGAGGTAGGTGTAACTGCGCCTACAGCATTTTTCAATGTTTCTGCTGATCCTCCCTGATTTGTTACAGCTGAAAGAAGCTTCATAAGCTCATACTGTAATGTAGTAAGCTTTGTACTCATACGGTTATAAAGCATTGCATCAAACCATGAGTTCCACTGTCCTACTGCTACGAATAAAGCTACTGTCGCATATACCGGTTTGCAGAGAGGGGAATAAATCTTCAGAAAAATGGTGGTATATCCTGCACCGTCAAGCTGCGCTGATTCCTCTAAGCTGTCAGGGATTCCATTCATATAGGTCCTGATAACGAGCATGTTAAACGCACTGACCATTCCAGGGACTACATAAACCCAAAAACTATTGGTAAGCCCAAGTCCCTTGTACAGGAGGAAGACAGGGATTAATCCACCATTGACATACATTGTGATAACCCAAAACAGGGATAAACCTCTTTTGAACAAAAATCTTTTTCTGCTGATTATAAAAGCAAGGATTGCATTTGCCACCAGTGCTAAGACTGTTCCAATTATTGTTCTGGCAACAGTAATATATGCTCCTGTTATAAGATTATCTTTTTGTAAAACCGTTATATAATTCTTCCAGGTAAACTTTCTTGGTAAGAGGTAAATTCCACCTCTTAATGCATCTGTACCATCATTAAGCGATATCGCAAGTGTATTAAGCACCGGATAAAGCGTTATGATCACAAACAGTACCATAATGATGCCATTTACAATTGGAAATATACTTATCTTCTTTTTCTTTTTGCTCTTTACAGAGCCTGCTGTTATATCTGCCATCGTACAAGACCTCCTTAAAACAACTGCTCTTCACCATTATGTTTGGCAATTCTATTTGCAATAAATATAAGAATTATACTTACCACACTCTTGAATATACCTGCTGCGGTACCTATTGCATAATCTCCCTGGCTTATGCCCCATTTAAGTACATAAATATCAATAGTCTGTGATACATCCTGTACCAGGCCGTTTCCTAAGAGATACTGTATCTCAAATCCTGCATTTAAAACATTACCTACATTCATAAGAAGAAGGATTATAATAGTTGGTTTGATTCCCGGCAGTGTTACATACCTGATCTTTGCCCAGCGTCCCGCTCCATCAATAGATGCTGCTTCGTAAAGTGAAGGATCTATTGATGTAATGGCTGCAAGATATATGATTGCATTCCATCCTGTTTCTTTCCATACATTGGCAAATGCCACTATCGGCCAGAAATATCCCGGATGTGCGAAAAAGTTTATCGGTTGGTCTATAATATGCATATTTACAAGGAACTCATTTACAATACCTGTTCCTGAAAGCATATCGTGTAAAATACCTGTTACAATGATCCATGAAAGGAAATGTGGAAGATATGATATAGTCTGTACTACTTTCTTTCCACCCTTTGATGCAATCTCATTCAGTAAGATTGCAAATACAATGGCTGTGACAAAAGTTACAACCAGATTGATAACACCCATTGCAAGTGTATTTCTTATAACACGGATAAATGTCATATCCGAGAACAGCATCTTGAATTTGTCCAATCCAACAAATGCAGAATGGAATATACCAAGTCTTGGTTTGTAATCCTGAAATGCCATTGCCCAGCCAGCGAGTGGTAGATAATAGAATACAACTCCATATGCCACCATTATTGCTGCCCAGAACAGCAGCACTTTCTGACGTTTGACTTCTTTCCATGTAATTTTTGTTCTAGGTTCTCTGACCTTTTCTTTTTTGTTTTTTCTCGTTAATGACATGACACCACTCCTTAAAGGCAGCAGGCAGATAAAACGCTATTATATCTGCCTGCCTTAAATTTCATTTAAGCTTTATTTGAATTTAGCAGCCTGCTCTAATCTTGTATCAAGCTCGGTCTGTAATTCACCCAGGAAATCCTGTGGATTGCATGCATTGTATTCATCCATGTATGTATTCCATTCACTGTCAAAGTCTTTTGCCATAACAACCTTTGGAAGAGCCTTATGCTTAAGTTCGCCAATCTTTGTCCAGGCTACTCCACCAGGAGTGCTTGTGTTAAAGTTGTTAGAGAATGACCACATCGGATACCAGTCTCCAGGTGCATCGTTTGTTCCAAGCATTTCAACGTATGTCTTAACACCATAGGCATCGAAAGCCTCTTGTACATCACTGTTAAGACCATCATAGAACTCTCTTGCCTGTCCATCAGGTTTGTTGGCATTGATTCCATCATCACTTGTTCCACTGTACTGTGGGAAGTATGAGTATGAGCAAAAATGAGAGGCCTTGTATGCTGTATCAGAAGCCTTCTTTCTCTCATCTGCTGTTTTGTAAAACTCACCATTCTCATCTACTTCATAGTCAGTACCCTTGACACCCCAGAATCTGAGATTGTGGATATCCTGATCAAGAAGATCATTTACAAACTTCATGGCCGCATCTACATCATCACAGGATGTTGTAACAGCAAGACCTGTTGACTCGTTGAAAGCGCCGCCTGCATTGTGCCACTGATTTGGACGGCCGTCGATTGTTACAGGTACCGGAATGTAATCGCATCCCTGCTCATCAAGACCTGCCTGTTTAATTGCATCACCTGCTGTGTATGCAAAATCCCACCACTGGTCAATCATTCCAAGTACACGTCCTGTAGAAAGCTTAGAGATATATTCATCATATGTCTGTGTGAATGACTCAGGATCTACAATTCCCTTCTGATACTCTTCATTGAGCTTCTTGAAATATTTAACTGCTGTATCAGATGTATTATAGTCAAGTATTTTCTTTGTATCAGGATCTACCATACATGATCCATCGTTTGGATATCCGTCAAGGAACTGTGGTGCATTCTCAAGGCAGAAATATCTCCAGTCATCACAAAGGATTGTATATGGAATATTTTCTGTTCCATCAGCCATTTTTGGATTTGCTTCATTATATTTCTCGATGAGGTCAAAATACTTATCCAATGTATCAATCTTCGGATAGCCAGCCCATTTAAGTACTCTTGCCTGGATCCAAAATGCCTCGTCATTGTGTGCGCAGACTTTCTCGTCTCCCTTTATGCAGCTAAACTGTGGTATCCAATAGATATGTCCGTCATCCTGACGAAGTTTTTCCCACTCAAGATCTGTGAAAAGCTTTTTGATGTTTGGATATTTCTCGATGTAGTCATCCAGTGGAACAAGTGCGCCTGCATCATATAACTGCATCTGTCCGCTTGCACCTTCAATGAAATCAGGATACTCGCCACCTGCGATCATTGTTCCGATTGCCTCATCTGCTGTCTGTCCGGTAAGCCAGGTTTCATTTACCCTTACACCTGTCTTTTCCTCGATGATCTTCTGGATTTCATTATCATCATTCATTTCAGATCCCGGTACAGCAAAGAATGCATCAAACTCTTTCGCGCTTCCAGTTTCAGTGCCACCTTTTTTGCCACTATCATTGCCACATCCGGCAAACAGTGTTGCTGCCATGGTAGTCACAAGCAGCATGCTTACAATTTTTTTTCTTCTCATATTGTAATGTCCTCCCTTTTGATAACTTAATTTTATACTTTTTAAGTTTTCAAACAATCGGAGTAACTATAGTCAAAAACAGGGTAAACTATAGTTTCTAGAAAAAACTATAATTTACCCTGTTTTGCAGTAATATATATTATTCTCCACTTTGCATCTGGCGTCTGAAGCGCGCCGGTGTGCAGCCTTTTATCTGTATAAACCTGTTCACAAAATAATCCATATCATGATATCCGACTTCCTCTGCTATCTGTATTATCTTCTTATCAGTCCTAAGCAGAAGCTCTGCCGCCCGTTCCATCCTGTAATTGTTCAGATAATCCTTAAAGGACTGTCCGTATTTTTTTCTGAAAAGCTGCCCTAAGTATGCACTGTTTACATAATACTTCTCACTCAGGCTCTTAAGCGTGATGTTCGTGGCATAATTGTCTCTTACTTCCTTTTCTACCATGCCGATCACACCTCTTGACACATTTTTTCTAAGCTGCGACAGATAATCACCATACTCACAGCAAAATCTTGTCATATGTGCACGGCTTCCCCTCTCAATACCGGTCTTAAAGCTGCTCTCACTTATGAGTCGCAAAATCTCCTGCTGATTTACATTATCATCCTGCTCACTTGCCAGGTGTATGAACTGAAACAACAGATAATTGATATTTAAGTTCATGCTTTCCCCATTCATACCCATGCTGGACATCTCATCATAAAATGTGGCAACTGCATTTCTTATCTCAACATGGTTGTTCTGTTCCACTGTCCTAAGCAGCTTATCCAGACTATCTTTACAAAGCACTATTCCGTCTGCCGATATCTTTACTTCATCCTCATAGTAATATATGCTCTTTACTATGCGAAAGCCCTGAAACGACCTGAGCATACATGCATTGCCGTATGATCTGGCTATCTTTGATATATCTGATACTTTTCTTCCGACCAGCATAACTATATTCTTTTGTGTATTATCACATATATACCTTCTCAGATCCTCCAGATATTTTCTCTCGTTTTTTGCGGCTTCCTCTGCCATATAATCTGAGAATATAAAGCCTATGTCATACACTTTTTCATTTACCGATACATCAAATACACAATGTGCCGAATCAGCCCCCAGAAAAGCAACACAGCTTTCGTACATCTTGCGCTGTAAGCTTCTCATATCACTATCGAGTATCTCATCACCTGCCGGAAGCTGCTCCATCTGTATCTCAACATACCTTGCTCCACCCTCACACCTCATATTTTCTTTTACATAGTTCAGGTTTACTTCATCATATTTGCCCTGTATCAGAGATATCAGGTGTCTTGCAAGGTATGCCTGTTTCATCTTTTTGTTATCTTCGTTGATCTGGTTTTTCTCGTTTTTGAGCACAAGAACCTTGCTTAGTACCTTAAGCAGCATCTCCTTGTCCACCGGCTTTAGTATGTAATCCGTACAGTCATTCTGCAGGGCCTGCTGCGCATAGCTAAAATCTGCATAACCGCTTAATATCACAAAATACACATCTGATTTTTTATCTTTTCTCAAAGTCTCAAGTAGCTCAAGTCCTGTCATCTCCGGCATCCTTATATCGGCTATGACCAGATCCACATTCTCATTTTCCAGAAACTGCAGGGCTTCCTTTCCATTTGAAGCCGTTCCTGCTATCTCAAATTCTTCATTTTCCCAATCAATGAGCACCTTAAGCCCCTGTATTATGAAAGGCTCATCATCCACCAATAATACTTTAAGCATTTTAAATCTCCCTATAAATATGTTTCCGGTATTTTTATCATCACAGTCGTACCGCAGCCTTCCTCACTGTCCACATCAAATACTGCTTTAGATTCCGTTACCATTTTGATACGCAGGCAGGCATTTATCACACCCACTCTGCCACCGGTCTTTAACATATCGATATCTGCATTTTTCATGTTACTTTTCATTTTTTCAAGAGCATCCGGATCAATTCCGCTACCTGTATCCTCAACCTCTATATGCATGAACCCGGCTTTTTTGAATATACGCACAAATATCCAGCCCGGAGCAGCTTTACTTTCTATGCCATGCACACAGGCATTTTCAACAAAGGTTACAAGCGTAAGTTTTGGCACCTGACATTCCATGCAGTCTGCTTCTATATCTATGTTATAGTTCAGTCGCTCGCCAAACCGGTATTTCTGCAATGCCAGATAGGCTTTTACAAATTCACATTCCTTTGCAACGGTTACAGCATCATTTCCCCACTCCACATACTGTCTTTGCATGATGGCGAGTTTTTCGACCATATCAGCCGTCTCATTTTCCTTTTTCAGCAGACTGTGCATTCGTATGCTCTCAAGCGCATTAAACAGAAAGTGCGGATTTATCTGGCTGTGCAGTGCAAGAAGCTCTGCGTTTTTCTGACTTACAAGCATCTCCTGCTCTTTTAGCTTATTCTTATATACAGTCTGGATCAGCTCATTTGTGCGGCTTACCATCCTGTTGTAATTTTTTATCATGCTGCCGATCTCATCTTTGCTCTCCCTGTCAGTCATAGATACAAGCTTTTCGCTGTCAACTGACTTAAATACCTTTGAAAGCTGTAATATCCTGCTCGTAAAGGAATGGTTAAAGATACTGAACAGACAAAGTGGAAAGAATACATTTATAAGCATCAGAAAAACAATAATCGGTGCATTGTGCATAAGCATGCTCCATATATTACTGCGTGTCTTAAACACATATATATCAAGATCACAGCCATACAAAGAGAGCTTCTGCCTGTATACGGAGTCGCTTATTTTCCCAATCGCCTCCAATGTCTTAAATGGTTTGTTGACTCCACTGTAGGCCCCATTTGACAGCACTATGTCATCTCCATGGCAGATAAGCACTTCATTATCATAATTCATATTCTTAAAAGTACGCATCATGCTGCCATAATTAAACTCTATCTTGAGTACCTTTTCGATATCAGATGAGTAAAAATCCAGCTTTTTCATATAAATCATATGTCTTTCATCTGACAATCCGGCTACGCCTTTTTCATATACAAAAAAGAGTCCTCCGCTTTCCTTCTGCTCCAGAAGTCTGTAAGAATCCGTATTTCTTACAGCAGACATATCATTTACTTTTCCGCCATTTACTATTGTAGGATTGTCAGCATACAGGAAAAATACTATATTGCTCATTCCAAGTGTGTTTTCAAAAAGTGTATCCTGAAAGAAGCTCTGATACTCTGATACATACTCAGCAGAGCTTGTGTATTCCTTTGATATAAAATCGTCTATGCGCTTGCTGGTGTAGATACTCTTAGCTGCCTCTTCTGCGTTATTGACCATGCTGTTCAGATTATATCCCACAGCACTTGCTATGCTCGACATTTCATGTCTGCTGCTTTCTTTTTCAGCATTTTCTACGATGGAAAGCACCACTGCATCAGTCACTATGAGCGGCAGCATGACACAAAGTACATAAAATATGTAGAATTTTTTTCTGAGTGAATAATCATCAAGCTTTCTCTCAATGGCATTCCATATTGGTCTTCTCATAAACAATTCCTCTGAAATCACTTAAAGGAGCCGACATATGTCCGCTCCTAAAGTCTGTTTTAACTTGTCATTAATTATAGAATAACATATTTATTATTAATAATCTACCCCTGTTTTCTCTCCACATCTTGTGATATCAATGCGCTCTGTCCGCTTGCCTGTGAGCTTTGTGCTTCTGTCATCAGGCTGCTGTCCTCCTGCGGATATCTCATAAATTCCCGGCACAGCTACACAGCTTCCATCCTCTTCTATCACAGCAAAGTCCCTTGGCGAAAGAGTCAGCTTTACTTTCTTAGTCTCATATGGCTCAAGCTTTACAACCTCAATCCCCTTTAGCTGATATCCCGGCTCATACTCTGCAGCATCAACGTGCCTGATATAGAGCTGAACTATCTCATTTACAGTATATCTGCTGTCATTTGTCACATTTACAAACACCTCGACAGATTCGTTTACATCACTTTCTGCTTTATCCACTGACATTCCATCATAGTTTGTCTCACCATAATGCAGTCCATATCCAAATGGATATAACACATTCTCATTTGTATAGCGGTATGTCCTGTGAGCCATTGAATAATCCGTAAACTCCGGGAGATTTTCGGTGCCCTGATAAAATGTAACCGGCAGTTTTCCACTCGGACTATACTCTCCGAATATAGCTTCCGCAACAGCCTTTCCGCCTCTGGCTCCCGGATACCAGCTGTCTATAATGGCATC
>UMFC01013138.1_pt1 | contig 21534 bp, 15 predicted proteins | sample 1964931 | NCBI WGS metagenome assembly UMFC01 (sample SAMEA4836038, study PRJEB28245) | human gut metagenome | biome: gut microbiome; material: fecal sample | place: Denmark | collected 2008 | reverse complement strand
CATGAATACCGTAATCCTCCAAATCTTTTTTTAATTCATCCAATTCTTTCTTCCCTACTAACAATATAGAGTAATCTTTCCTGATGTATCCTTGTCTTATACCTATTTTCCATCCTTCCAGAAAACTATATTCGAAAATTACGACATCAATTTCAGAGAAACTATAAACAGTTTTTTGTTTGCCATTACTCTTATGCCTTATTATCAACGAATTGTCTGTAAGTGAAACGTAACACAATGAATTATATATATATGCTGTTGTGGCAATAGCCAGGCAGAGACCTGGCAAAGCCATAACAGGTATATTATATGTTATAAAGGTAGTAATAGGTATCGCAAGACATAAAAGTATGCAACACGACAACATAAAATCGTAGAACAGATTTCTTTTTTTTCTGTAAGATTTCATCGTAGCTATTTTAATTGACCGTTTATCTCAATATCTATACCATAAGATATAATATCATTAAGTATAGACTTGCAATCTTCCTTTGAGACTAAACAAATAACAAATGGTAGTGATTTAGTTTTATTGGATTTTATCACTCTAATATAATTGTGTGACAATCCTCCTTTGTTTCCTATTTCCACTCTAATAATATCTCTGTACAAATATCTTTTTCTGATAAAGGGTAGTATACCATTTATTATGTCTATTCCAGAACTTGATACAACGACATAAAAACAATTGTACACTATAATGAAGATGATAAAAATAATATAAGGTACAAAAATAAATATAGATATTTTTATTAAGTAATCAATTTCCACTCCATTACTTAATGCCATATTAAAGCGCTCTACTATAACAGGAAACAATATAACAGAAGTTATTATAAATGTTCCTAAGATTACCATTATGGGTGTTTTATAAAAAGGTCGTCTATATATTTTCATTGAATTTATGCTATTAAGTACATATGAAATGAAGTACCGTCCTCAAATTCCAAATGGATTTCTCGAGGCACTTCACTTGTTACAAACGTTGAAATTAAACCAATAACACAACTAGTAGCACCCAATACACCTGATGCTATTTGTCCCCCAGGAATGAGCGCACAAGCTAGACCTGCTGCATTTAATGCCGTAGAAATAAGATTTAATTTATCCTGCGTCGTTATATCGCCATCACCATAGCCAATCCACGTTTGTGAAGCTCCTACGGCGAAACCAGCTATCGAAATCGCATTTCCAAATGCTAATGCAGAAGGTGGTGCATCTTTAATAAAATTAATGCAAGAGGTTATTAATCCATTGGTATTTAGTCCTATACCAGATGCATTAAGAATAGCTTCTCCAGCACTCATCTTAACCTGTTGGATTTTAACGTTACGATTCCTCAAATCCGCACGGATTTTTTCGATTCATTCATTACCTAAATTCTTATAATATTCATCATATTCGTCATTCTCTCCATTATTTTCATTATTACTGAAATTATTATCAATATCACTATTATCAGTATTATCTCCCCAATTAGTATTATTATCCTCTATCGGATCCTGAATAGGATCGTCATCTTCTGGCCAGTTATCATCCGGTGTATAATCACTTCCTGGCTCTGGACATCCTGTATCAATTTGCCCATCTCCATCAATGTCTATGTAGTATAGCCCGTCCTCTGTATTATAATACGTATCTTCCGCTACTTGCCAAAAATAATCATTATTGACATTCAGTGCATCTTCGTTGTCACCCCACCAGCCATTACTCGAATTATCGTCAGAGTTATTGTACGGGTCTTCATTTTCAGAATTGTCATCATAATAATCATCCCACCAATCATTCCAGTCATCATACCAGTCATCTTCTCCCCTGCTCATAGCAGTTTTAATTTTTTGTCTCTGAATATGGACTTTTCCGATGATTTTTAATGAACGCAAAAGATTTATCGCAAATTCCTTTGGCGACTGCTTTGTATTCAAATTAATGGCTTGTATTTTCTCTCCATTTAAGAAACGGTTTACCCTTGTAAATTGTCCCTCTGTATTGGTGTAAATTTTTAGCCCGGAATAATCTCCCATATCCAGCCCGTTAGTGAGCTGACGGCTGATGTCGCCTCCATGCGTCAAGTCATATTCTCTGTCCGGAATGTAAAATACAATTCTGTATCCCATCTTTCCATTCTGGTCTTTGACAACTACCATTTCATGATAACATGTAGTAGTATACGGCTTATTGGTTTGCTCATCAATCCGAATTGCGCGATACCTGTAAGAGGTCTCAATTGGGACATCTACACTATATAACGTTGGCGCATCTGTAGAAATCCCTTCTTCCCATCTGGGAGTAAAGTCCCCTACTGGTAGCATGAAATATTGTGTGTAATACTTCTGTTCCCTTTCTTCTTTGCTGGAACGAGATGCTTTTTCTGACATATCTTTTTCAAAGAACTCTCTGGCTTCGGTTACTGAAAGTCCTTTACCTTCTCCTCCAATAATCTTTTCATTCCCTAAAGAAAGAGTGTCCTGACAGCAGGGAAAGACAACAGCACATACTGTAACAATAAATATAATGTGAAGATAAGATAGATTTTTCATATCTCTGTGATGTAAGATTAATTTTGTGTGTTAACGAATCCTTTTCTTTTCATTTTCCTTTGAAAGTCATATTCCCACCAACCTTTCCATTTCTTTAGATTTGCTTCACTGAACAAAGGAGATACCTTTTTTACAAATTGTTCGCTAAGTTGCTTCAATTGTGCGTATTTATCAGAATCTGTCAATTTCTTATTTGAAAAGATTTTGTATGAGTTTATTGCATATCCATTATATGCATTTTTAAATTTCGCCAACCGACTTTGCTGTAATCCGTATTTATTAACCATGACATAGTCTAATGCATTGCTATTTATTTTTTTCCATCTGTTAGCTACATCTGCTGGGATAGATGCCAAAATTTTATTTGCCTTTTCTTCCTCAAGTCGTATGAATTCTTCTTCTTTTTGTGCGTTCTTCATCTTGCTTTTAAGGATGCTTGTTCTCTTTATTCGGAATTCTTTTTCTATTTCGGCGATAGTATAGGCATCCTTAAAACATGTTTTGTATTTATCCATATTATAGAGTGAGAAGAAATACATTTGTTTGTAGTTTATAAACCATTCTCCTGTTTCTTTTCCGAGGATGCCATAAATTCTTTTCCTGTAATTTTCAATCATTTGGTCTTTTTGGTTAAGTTTCTCACTCTCTTCAGTGTTATTGCTCCATAATGCCAGCCTTTTGGTTTCTGTTTCTGATTCCAATCTCTGTAATGCTTTCATTTGAGGACGCGAAACGAGTTTCTCGTCGCATAACATGTGGTATATCTCCAGTTCTTGAGTAAAAATACTCCAAGAACGGAATCTTCCTTTCGAAAATATCTGACTTATCTTATCTCCATATTTTTTGTACAATTTCTTTTGTTTATTTCTGAATTGCGAAGACGACAACTTTTGTTCCTTCAGTTTTTCATTTTCGCTTATAAGTTCAAGACGGATTTTTCCATAAGAAATAGCTTTTTTAGAATGAATTTTGAATGTTTTCATCATGTACTCTTTCCTCTGCTTTGGAGTTACATTCTTACCATCTTGTGAGAAGCCATCTAGAGTAAAAACCATAATGGCCAACATAAAAATAATTTTTTCATACGTAGTATATTGATTTACATGTTTTACCACCATATCTGTTTTCCGTTTTCTATGGTAAACGGTCTTTCTTCATGTCCTTTTGTTAAGTCTTTAAGCCATAAAAGGGCATTTTTAGGGACATTGTCAAATTGAATACTGAAATCAGATGCTACTTTCGTTCCAAGACTAATCCATCTATCGTTCCAGTAAAATAATTCATAATCGTCACCAGGTGAAATGGCGTTGTCATCATTTCTTGGGGCAAACTGTATAAATTGAATTTTTTTTGCTTTCTTCATGTCCGCTCCTATCCAAAGGTCGATTCCGCCGTTAACTTCGTAATAAGAAAGAGGATTTGAATCGAATATCTTTGTCACTTCCTTGTCTTCCATAATAGCATTGCAAGCAATAGGATTGAAACTTATTCGCTCTCCTTTTTTATCTAACAAAGCAAACTCTGCGATACTAAATATCCCTCTTGGGCGAACATAACGTACATATCTGTATGGTTTATCCAGTTGGATTTTTATGTTCTGCAATCTGCTTTCCGGAACATTGACTATCCTATAAACTGCTTTTGCATCAGAAAAATCGGCTTTATTAGCTACTTCGAAATGTCCGTAGACCATTGAACGTGCAAAATTTACAATCCGATTATTCAAAGGATATTTCCTATATAAAGTTACGGTTTCCTTTTCAGATGTATTTGGAATGATTTCTGTAATGCATGAGTCAGAAACAATGATGGGATGGCCAATGGGTTTAATACACTGATTAGTAAATTCTACAGGTAAATAAACGATACCATCACCAAGATTTACACCTTCAGAGAGATTTCCATCCGAAGAAAATCTGGTACCTGTGCCTACATTTAAGAATTTACCAGTTGTGGATTGCGCTACAATTTTCCACGTTGAAGTGGTAAATACAGATAGATAAACGTATTTAATTTTGTTCTTTGGGACTGAAAGATTAACATTGTTATGTCCGATTGCATGTAGTTCGGTTACATCTAAAACATCTTGCTGCTTGAATAACTCAGGCAGTGATTCTGAATTATTGCTTTCTATCGTCTGTTTATACGTTTTACGATATATTTTAGGTGCTTTTCTAGAAAGATAGGTGTCTCCTGTAATCTTATCCGTGTTCTGGAGTGGGTGTATTTTTCCATCAGGAAGAATAATTGAAACAAATGAATGACCATTATTGCTACTTCCCCAATTGGGAACAAATTCATACACAGCAGGAATTCCGTTTGCCCTTAGTGCCATTGTGAGTAAATTAGTACGGTCATCACATTTACCATAACCGTCCTTCATTAGAGTGGAATAAGGTTTCAAATCGTCTCCATAAAATTGTGGAGACAGATTGAGTTGTACTTGCGAATTAATATCTTCAGCCGCTTTAATTATGTCATTTGTTTCTTCCGAAAAATAATATTTTTTGCAATCAGCTTTCCAATAAAATTCCATAGGCTCATTGGAGATTCTGTATGGTAAGATATATTCAAGAAATTGTTTAAAGCTGTATTGTTTTAAAAACGGGCTTAAGTCTTTGATTTTAAAAGATTCTTCAAGTGTGAATATTAGAGAGTCTGCTTGGATTGCATCTATATCATAAGATATTACATTATTTTTTACTGATAACTTTTGAGGGATATATGCAACTAAATAACATGCTGCTTCATATTTCTGTGGATTTTTATCATCTTTGTAGTGATTAAGAAATCTTACAAGTTCGCTATTTGATTGTTCTTTTGCAACATTCCATGCAGATTTCTCGTAATCGTTCGAAGTGCAAGAATATAAAGCACATGCAATTAGAATTGCTTGAATAGTATTCGAATGATTCATAGTATGAAATTTTGTGATTAACCTTAATTCTGAAAACAAAATTACAGCTAAAATCTGACAATATCAACCCTTTCGATTTTTTTCTTGGGGTGGGACACGGTTCTTTCATTTAAGAACCGTCATACATCAGGTGGCCTGTATGCTTCCCTGAAATCTGAAAAATGCTTTGGCGTGCAGCTTCAAACGCTTCGGCGTACAGGGGAATACGCTTCGGCATGCAAGAAAAAGCTCTTTCGGGAATTTTCCGTAACCTTCCGCCGTGAGGTGCAGAAACATCTTGATGTTCAGGCTAAAAACGTAAAGACGTTTGAACCGGAACGCCTCGGTGTATCGATGCAAGTGTAAAAGCGTATGGGATGAAACACTTCGGCGTTTTCTTAATCCGAAAACATGCCCGGGCTATTTTCCATCCGGGCCCGTATGTGCCGGAACCGACATAGGTAAAATTGTCCGCACTGAAACCGGACGATTTTATCCCATACTTTTCCGGTTCTCTATATAGGATAAAAAAATTTTTTCCTTCACCTTCACTTTTTGAAATAACCGATTGAAATCCAACGCGTTGCAGTGAACATAGGCAAATGAAGGAGGAGGCAGGTTCCTGGTCCGGTAGAGACGGACGGAGAAACGTTCACTGCAATCCGCTGTATGCTAAACAGTTGCAGTGACGTGAAGATGGAAATTAACACCGAAACGGTTATAGAGGAGCGATGCCGGAAAAGCAAGCAGGAGCCGGTCAGGAGGACGCTGCATGGCCGGGCTGACTACTTTCAGACATCGTTTTCACTTCCTCAAAAAAACACAAGGACATTTGACCGGAAACGTACTTGTGTTTCAGTTCAAATGTCCTTATATTTTGGTTCAAACGTCCTTGTGTTTTGGTTCAAACGCCTTTACGTTTTACTCCAAACGTCCTTGTGTTCCGACCTAAACGTACTTGCGTTCCGATTCAAACGTACTGGTGTTTTCAAGGCATCAACACATCCGGTCACGATAGTCCTCGTAATGGAAGGTGCGATACACTTCCAACCCGCCGTCGGCATGCAGCAGGGCGATGGAAGGATGCTGGATACCGTTGAACATATTGGTCTTGACCATCGTGTAATGAATCATGTCTTCAAATACGATGCGTTCCCCCACCTGCAACTCGTGGTCGAACTTCCAGCTGCCCATATAATCTCCGCTCAGGCAACTGTTCCCTCCCAGACGGTAGACGTGCTCTTCCCTGTCCGCTGTCTTCACGGCCTCAGCCGGCAGTGATTCGGCATTACGTACACGGGGCTGATAGGGCATTTCCAGACAGTCGGGCATGTGGCACGTGAAGCTCACGTCCAGAATGGCCGTGCGTATGCCCCGGCTTTCCACTACATCTACCACCGATGCCACCAGCGGACCCGTCTGCCAGGTGAAAGCCGAACCGGGTTCCAGAATGATTTCCAGATGTGGATAACGCGACTTCAATCCCTGCAACAAGCGAATCAGATGGTCTACGTCATAATCGGCACGTGTCATCAAATGGCCTCCGCCCAGATTCAGCCATTTCAACTGCGGGAACCAGCGGCTGAATTTTTCCTCGATATGCTGCAATGTGCGTTCCAGTTCGTAGGAGCTCGACTCACAATGACAATGGCAGTGGAAACCTTCAATGCCTTCGGGCAACTGCTCCGGCAGCAGGTCGGCTGTCACGCCGAAACGGGTGCCCGGCGCGCAAGGATTATAGAGTTCGACTTCCACTTCCGAATATTCCGGATTGACACGGATGCCGCACGACACATGCTCCGGATACGCCTTTGCCTGCGGATAAAAACGCGCGAACTGCGACAGGGAGTTGAACGTGATGTGGCTGCTGTACTTCAGGAACGCAGGAAAGTTCTGTGCAGTATAAGCCGGCGAATACGTATGCGCCTTGCTGCCGAATTCCTCAAAAGCCAGCCGTGCTTCGTATTCCGAGCTGGCCGTGGTGTGACGGATGTATTCCCGGAAAATAGGGAACGACTTCCACATGGCAAAGGCTTTAAATGCCAGAATAATTTCCACTCCCGCCGTATCGGCCACATGCTTAATCAGCGTCAAGTTCTTTCTCAATAAATCTTCTTCCATGACATAGCATGGAGAAGGTATCTTATCCCAGTCTTTTATCATTCTTTTTCTCTGTTATTTAGTGTTTGAATCAATTATCTTAAAACGGGCAAATTTCAGCAACAGCTGTTTCACGCCGGCGTGCTGGAACTGTACGGTGGCTTTGCAGTTGTCTCCGCTGCCTTCCACCCGGGTCACTTCCCCTTTGCCGAAGCGTTCATGCTCTATCCACATACCGGCAGAAAGTCCCCCTGCCGACGGACCGGCCGGAGCTGCCGAAGGACTCGCATCAGGTATACGGCGAAGCGTACGAGGAGGTACAAAGCGATGAGGTTCTTCCGGCATCGGTCCGCCATCAAACATAGACGGACCCGTTTCGCGAGGTTCGCGTTCGTAAGATGCACGACTGGCTTCTTTCCGGAAGCGGCTGGCCTTTTCTTCGATGCGCGTACCCATCAGTTCCCCCTGCGGCACCTGCAGGTAACGCATGTCAATATCTTTCAAGAAACGGCTTGGATTACAGAACTCCATCTTTCCGTATTTGAAACGGCTCTTGGCATACGACAAGTAGCAGTGGTCTTCAGCCCGTGTCACTGCCACATAAAACAAACGGCGTTCTTCCTCGAGTGCCCGATAAGAAGCAGATGACAGCGGACTCGGAAACAGATTTTCTTCCAGCCCCACCACAAACACATTCGGGAACTCCAGTCCCTTGGCGGAGTGAATGGTCATCAGTGTCACCTTCGGCTGTGCTTCCCCCTGCTCTTCATCCTGGTCGGTCAGCAAGGCAATCTCTGAAAGATAGTCCGACAAAAGCACATGCGGGTTTCCCTCTTCCTGACGGCCGTCGCAGAAATCACGCATACCGTTCACCAGTTCCTCAATGTTTTCCTGCCGGCTCATGTTCTCCGGCGAACGGTCCTGATAAATCTCCGCCATGATTCCCGAACGTTTCACCAGTTCCATACCCAACGTATAGGCATCCTGCTCACGAGCCAAAGTAACGAATTCCGAAATCAGGTCGCGGAATCCCTGCAACTTGGTATAAGTTCCTTTATTCAGTTCCACTCCGTAGCTCAGCGGTTCGCAAAGCACTTTCCACAAACTCACTTCACAACGTCCGGCCGCCTCGGTCAACTTGCCCAATGTGGTATTCCCGATACCTCGTGCCGGATAGTTGATGACACGCTTGAAAGCCTCTTCATCGTGCGGATTCACCGCCAGGCGGAAATAGGCCACCACATCCTTCACTTCCTTCCGCTGATAAAACGAGAGTCCTCCATAAATACGGTAAGGTATGCTGCGCTTGCGCAATGCCTCCTCAAAAATACGGCTCTGTGCATTCGTACGGTAAAGGATGGCAAAATCATGATAGGCATATCCCGACTTGGCATGCAGCTGCGCAATCTTGTTGGTCACGATTTCTCCTTCTTCCACGTCGCTATAAGCTGCAAACACGCCGATAGGTTCCCCCTTGTCTTTCTCGGAGAACACCTCCTTCTGAATCTGGTCGCGGTTTTTCGCAATCAGGCTGTTCGCCGCATTCACGATGGTCTGCGTGGAGCGGTAATTCTGCTCCAACTTGAACAATCGTGCATCTTTGTACGTACGGGTAAAATTCAGGATATTATCGATGTTAGCTCCACGGAAGGAATAGATACTCTGGGCATCATCGCCTACCACGCACACAAACTGGTGTTTCTGCGTAAGCTGGAGCACGATGCTGTGCTGTGCAAAATTCGTGTCCTGATACTCATCTACTAAGATGTAACGAAAACGCGCCGCATATTTATCACATATATCCGGACGAGTGCGGAACAGCAAATAGGTGTACAGCAGCAGGTCGTCAAAGTCCATCGCGTCACTCTGCCGGCAGCGGTTCCAGTAACGCAGGTAGATTTCATGCAACAGAGGCACCTTCGCAGCCCGATCAGCTTCTATGAGTTCGGCATTTGCCGCGTATGCCTCCGGCAGCACCAGGTGATTCTTGGCATTGCTGATGCGGCCCTGCACCATCCCCGGCTTGTAGACCTTATCGTCCAGGTTCATTTCTTTTATAATGGCTTTCACCAGACTTTTGGAATCCGTCGCATCGTAAATCGTAAAATTGGGAGTAAAACCCAACGCCTCAGCCTCTGCCCGCAATATCCGTGAAAAAATAGAATGGAAAGTTCCCATCCAGAGATAACGGGCACGCTCCTGCCCCACCTGACGGGCAATACGCTCCTTCATTTCACGAGCGGCCTTATTGGTAAAGGTCAAGGCCAGAATGGACCACGGCTCATAGCCGTTGTCCAGCAAATAGGCTATCTTGTATGTCAGCACGCGGGTCTTTCCGGAACCGGCTCCGGCAATCACCAGCGAAGGGCCTTCGTTGTACAATACTGCCTCGCGCTGACTCTCATTCAGTTCATTCAAATAGTCTGTCATACAGGTCAAAATAAATCCGCCACAAAGATAGCACAAATCCGTCAGTGTCCTAACACTTTTTTCGACTCTCCCCTTAAACAATTTTCCCCTTTGAGGTGTTATAGTAGTTGGTACAGTAAAACAATTACCATCGTATTAAGGTTATAAAGAAAGGGAGGCTTACCGACTGTCAAATCCGGCAAAGCCTCCCTCTTTTATTTATGTATCTATAAAATCAATTCTTGAAACTATGAATCGGAGCAGGAATTCGTCCACCACGGTTCACAAAAGCTTCACAACTGAAACGATTAACCGGCATTACCGGCGCATAGCCCAGCAATCCACCAAACTCTACCGTATCGCCCACTTCCTTTCCTACCACCGGAATGATTCTCACCGCTGTCGTTTTCTGGTTAACCATACCAATGGCTGACTCATCGGCAATTATTCCTGAAATGGTTGCTGCCGAAGTACTACCTGGAATGGCAATCATATCCAGCCCTACAGAGCATACACATGTCATGGCTTCCAGTTTTTCGATAGTCAAGGCCCCAGCCACAACCGCATCAATCATTCCCTGGTCTTCACTGACCGGAATAAACGCTCCACTCAGTCCGCCCACGTAAGAAGAAGCCATTACGCCACCCTTCTTCACCTGATCGTTCAGCAAGGCTAAGGCAGCCGTTGTTCCCGGTGCACCCGGATATTCTAATCCGATTTCCTGAAGAATCTCTGCCACACTGTCACCTACTGCCGGAGTTGGAGCCAACGAAAGGTCGATGATACCAAACGGCACATTCAAACGGCGAGAAGCTTCCTGTGCCACCAGCTGCCCCACACGCGTAATCTTGAACGCCGTACGCTTGATGGTTTCACAAAGCACCTCAAAACTTTTGCCACGAATCTGTTCCAGGGCATATTTCACCACACCCGGACCGCTGACACCCACATTGATAACGGCATCCGGTTCTGAAACGCCGTGAAAAGCACCTGCCATAAACGGATTGTCATCCGGAGCATTGCAAAACACTACTAGTTTGGCACAGCCTAATGAGTCACGTTCTTTCGTCATTTCCGCCGTTTCCTTGATGATTTCACCCATCAGTTTCACTGCGTCCATGTTGATGCCGGTCTTGGTAGAACCTACATTCACAGAACTACAAATACGTTCTGTACAAGCCAAAGCCTTCGGAATGGAACGAATCAGCAACTCATCGCTACGACTCATACCTTTCGATACGATAGCCGAATATCCTCCGATAAAGTTTACACCCAGTTCGCCCGCAGCCTTATCCAGCGTCTTGGCAATCTGCACGTAATCATCCGGAGTCTTGCAAGCCGTTCCTCCCACCAGCGCAATAGGCGTAATCGAGATACGCTTGTTTACGATAGGAACTCCAAATTCCTTGGAAATATCCTCACCCGTCTGCACCAGATTCTTTGCCAGACCGGTAATCTTATTATATATATTCTGACAAAGCACCTCCAGGTTACTGTCCGCACAATCCAGCAGGTTAATACCCATAGTAATGGTACGTACATCCAGGTTCTCCTGCTCTATCATCTTGTTGGTTTCAAGAACCTCAGTTATATTAATCATACCGTTTCCCGTTTTTATTAGATACGATGCATTTTGTCAAAGATTTCTTCACGCTGGCATTTGATCTGTACCCCAATGCCTGAACCGATATTCGTCAGTTCGCCCACCACCTGTTCAAAAGGCTTTTCCAGCTTGGTCATATCCACAATCATCATCATTGTGAAATACTCCTGCACGATGGTCTGCGAGATATCCAAAATATTCACTTTATTTTCTGCCAGATAGGTACACACCTGAGCAATGATACCTACCGTATCCTTACCCACCACTGTAATAATAGCTTTGTTCACCATTGTTTCTAAAATAAATTGTTGTTTATGCCCCACAAAGGTAGACAATTCTTTCCATGTGTCACCTTTTCAAAAGAATTATTTTCAAGAAAGTTGTGTTTTCACAAAAAGCATGACACTTTGCAGGCACTATCTCGATTTCTTTACAGGCCTTTTGCCTTTGCTTCGTTCCAGATGGCATCCATCTCTTCCAGCGACATATCCTTCAGATTCTTTCCCTCCTTAATGGTATGCGCTTCCAAGTAATTAAAACGACGGATAAACTTCTGGTTTGTTCGCTCCAGTGCATTGTCCGGATTGATTTTATACAAGCGGGCCGCATTAATCAGGCTGAACATTACATCACCAAATTCGGCCTCTGCCTTTTCTTTGTCCATATGACCGACCTCAGCTTCAAACTCGCCTATCTCTTCCTTTACCTTGCTCCATACTTGCTCACGCTCTTCCCAGTCAAACCCTACATTGCGGGCCTTTTCCTGAATGCGATACGCTTTAATCAATGAAGGAAGGGCATCGGGTACCCCGCTTAATACAGACTTGTTGCCGTCTTTTTCCTTCAACTTAATCTGCTCCCAGTTTTCAGAAACTTTTTCTGCCGTATCCGCCTTCACTTCGCCAAATACATGCGGATGGCGGAAAATCAGTTTGTCGCACAACTTGTCGCACACATCCTTGATGTCGAAATCGCCCGTTTCACTGCCAATCTTGGCATAGAATACCACGTGTAGCAATACGTCGCCTAATTCCTTGCAAATATTTTTCTTGTCGTCCTTCATCAGGGCATCACAGAGTTCATACACTTCTTCAATCGTGTTCGGACGCAAACTTTCATTAGTCTGTTTACGGTCCCACGGACATTTCACCCGTAACTCGTCCAGCACGTCGAGCAGGCGTCCGAACGCTTCCATCTTTTCTTCTCTTGTATGCATGATTTTCTATTTTTCTGTTTTACCCTGCAAAGGTACGACAAAAAAGCAAATCCTATTTCACTTCCACCTGCCAGTTTATTTCCAGCGGGTTGTTTTTCATACGCCACACCACGGGCAGAGACGGATTGTCCCATATCCACATCTCACCCCCTTCATGGCGGTCCACTACATGTAATAACGGACGTCCGGTATTCTTTTCCGATTCATCGGCTACCCGGTCATACATCGTCCGGTTAAACTCCATACTTCCCTTTTCTTTCAACTGCTGCAATGCATTCTGAGGTAACACATACGCTGTTTCCAAAGATGAGAGCGTCAAGTGATTTCCGTCCTCCGGTTGCAGGAAGCACAACTGTTTTCCGTTTTTCAAGGCCTCCGGTGTCATGGTGTAACTGCCCGACTGCCAGCGCAGGTTGCGTTCAATCCCCCAATTCATCTGTATATTCTCTCCTTGCTGACAGAAAACTACCTGATAACGGCGGGTCTGACCATGCAACTTGAACACAAACTTCAATGTATCCGATACGGCAGTCTGTGCGGACAGCATGCCCGTGCACCACAGGCATGCCGTTAAAAATCCAAGTAAATATCTTTTTTTCATACGCATCTTATTTATCCAATCCCAGTTCCTTTCCCCAGTTTCCGGGTTTCTTTCCCATTTTCAATACCAGCTCACCTCCGGCCATTATATCCTTGTGACGCAAAACAGAATATGGATAGTCTTTTCCATTCAATGTCACACCCTGGATATAACAGTTTTTATCCGAAAGTCCTTTGGCCACTACCTTAAATTCCTTTCCTCCTTCCAGATGGAAAGTTGTAGACTCCAGTAGCGGTGTATGAATCAGGTAATAATCCTGTCCGGCATTCGGATACAAACCTATCATGTGGAAAGCCAGCCAGGAAGACATGGCACCTGAGTCATCATTACCCGGCAAACCTACCGGACCGTCGTTGTAGTTCTTTGCAATAATCTCACGGATACGGTCGCTTGAGCGCCAGGGTTTACCCAGCCAGTGATACAGACAAGGTGTCAGGAAAGACGGTTCGTTATTGACATTGAAGAAACCTTTGTCAAAGAAAATATCCAGTCGTTTCTCAAAATCGGCCGCCCCGCCACATTTCTCTATCAGCCCCGGCACATCGTGCGGAATGCTCAGCGAGTATTCCCAAGAGCTGGCCTCATAGAAAAACATGCCCCACCAGGGAGTGTACCACGGTCCTTCGAAGGTGACCGGTGTATATTTAAACTTCGGCTGCATGCGAGTAGAATGACCGAAAGGAATAGAGTCCAACCAGTTTCCTTCCTTGTCGCGCGGCATGATAAAGCCTTTCGCCCCTTCATGCTCATAATCACTACGCCACAAGTTTTTCCAGTTTTCCGACTGCTTCAAATAACGCTGATACAGGTCTTCTTTACCCAAGCCTTTAGCTACCAACGCAATGGCATAATCACAATAAGAATATTCTACCGTACGGTTACCTGCACGGTCAATACCATGAGGTATGTATCCTAACTCCAGATAAGGAATCAGTCCACCCCGGCCTTCTGCCTCTTCATTTCCACCGGGAGGTACCGTAGCATCCTTCAGCATGGCTTCCAATGCCAGTTCATAATCAATTCCTTTTAATCCTTTCACAAAGGCATCGGCAATCACAATCTCCGCATTCGAACCACCCTGCGTACGGCCGTTACTGTTACCGCTACGTGCATCGGGCATATAACCGTCACGTTTGTAAATGTTTACCAGCGAACGCACAATGTCAGCTTCCCGTTTCGGGTCAATCAAAGTTATCAACGGAGAAGAACTGCGATACGTATCCCAAATGGCATAAAAATCATCGTAATAAGGTTCCGGATCACTCCACAGCGGATTCTCGCCTGTACGGTCTACCGGCATCAGCATGGTGTGATACAGTCCGGTATAGAACATGCGTTTCTTTGCAAGCGGAGTAGACGGATCGATTTCTATCTTTTGAAACAGTTGCTCCCACTGTCCTAACAAATCCTGATGTACCTTTTCAAATGACCAGTGAGGAATTTCGGAATGTGCATTGAATTTTGCCTTCTGCATGCTCAGGAAAGAAATGCCTACCTTCAACTGCACCACTTTATCGTTCTTCGCAAAACGCAACAAGGCACCGGTCTTTTCTGCAGAGTCATACTGCGACTGCGCCTTCGTAATACAGTTACCTTTCCAGGTAAGTGACTGCACAAACGGGCGATCGGTCTCCGCATAGAAATATACCGTATAAGCCTTTCCGTTGTTCCATCCGCCACGAATACGTGTATAGCCTGCTACTTCATGGTCGGAAAGCACCTGAATTTCAGAACCGACAAACTGCTGCGCCTCGCGTGCATCCGGCACCGGATTTTCTCCCAAAAAGAAACCCGCATCCACTGCCAGCGATTTCAAAGAATCTTCCGGATAAGTAAAACGATAGAAGGAAGCACGATTGGCAGTAGTAATTTCCGTACGAATGCCGTTCTGCTTAAACTGCGTGTCATAATATCCCAAACGAATGGTTTCATACTCACGGTAATCATAATGGTTGACCCGGTCCATTCCATCTCCAAATGGAGTGACCAGCACATTACCATACTTGGGACCTCCCCCCGTACCACTGACATGTACCTGAGCAAATCCATCCACCCGTTCCGGCATAGGCAACCATCCGCTATTGGGCGAAGGCGTACAGTCGGGCGAAGGCTTTACCATGCCATACGGGCATGACGGTCCGATAAATACACGTCCCAGTCCCTCGGAACCGATACGAGGGTCGACATAAGAAGAATACTCATAAGAATCTACGAAAGTTTGTCCTTCCACTGTTCCTACTCCAATGAACCCCAGTAGAAACAAGCATATTGATTTTGTGTTCCACATAAGTAATATAGTTTCAACAAAAGTTTAAGCAAACATTTAATTCTCATTTTAGGCAAAAGTAAAGAGAAACACCCAGCCTAAAGAGGAAAATAATGCAAACTAAGAGGGAAATAGTACACTTCAGGAAGTTAATCGCCTGTGATTGTATCTTTTTCCAGGTCAATCACAAAATTCTGACAAGGTTCTCCATTCAGAAAAGCAAGGAAAAGCGTACCCAGCCCGTTCACAATCTCCACTTCTGCCGAACGAAGTGAAGAAATACGCGCACGGTCAAACAGATAACGATAAGCCGCCAAACGAGTTTCCGGAATATCTTTCAACGCCAGGCGCTCCGCATAGCGCAAACGATATACATCAAGCACCAGGTCTTTCATACACCAGCCGGTCCAGTTGACATTATTCGCCTTGTCTTCTCCCGACACAGCTTTCAGCATCCGGGCACCGGTGAAATCCAGGCAGGCCCGCCAGGATTCCGGAAGGTCGCGCGGTATGAATCGCAAGTGAACCAAATCACGAAACTGATAATCACAGAATTCTCCATACGTACGTGCAGAAAGAATTTCCTTATTCCATACAGGTAAATGTCCTCTCAAACTATCCGACTGGTATTCCGCCCGATACAAAGGAAACAAGCTATCGAATCCTGGCACCGTGTCCAGCGTCACCGTTTCCACCCGAAATGCCTCATCGCTTTCAATGGTCAGAATCTTATAGGCCGGCACATAGGTTGCAATTGAAGGAACCTGTATATTATATAGGTGTTTTCCGTCTTTTCCCTCCCAGATACCAGTATCATTCACGTGCATGTGTCCGGCAAAATGCAAACGAAGTCCAGCTTGCAGAAAAGCCTCACTCACTTCGGCCTCCGGCACACGGTGCAAATCGAAGCGACGGTCCCCCCACATCCGATGTACAGATTCCGACACTCCGTCATTGAAATCGACCAACGGATAATGTGAAAATGCTACCAACGTCTTATGGCGTTTCCGTGCTTCTTCTACTACCTTCCGCACCCAAGGCAACAAGAAGGGTTTGTGTTTCAGTACAAGATTATATCCGGCACTGGAACCTTGATAGGTCCACTTTCCATCCTTCATTTCTTTTGGAAGATAAACTCCCCCGTCAATAGCCAGCAGCCAAAGTCCGTCTACCGGTTCTACCAGGTAACTGGCATCTGTAGCCGTCAACGAATCACACAGTGTGTAGGTCCGCTTATCCAATACGCTTTCACGGCAGGCTTCTTCGTAAGCATACTTGTCATACGTATAAGAGGTAAAAGGACTTTCCCAATAGCAGTCGTCCTTCCGAGGAAAAAAACCGAAATCGGTATAACACTCCATCTGCGACACATAACCCGCACACGAATCCTCACGCGTCACACGGCTTCCATCGGCGGCTAAAAAATGCGTATTCTTTTTCACAAGCCCTAACGGAAGAGCCGGATCGTGATTACCCGTAGTCACAAAAAAACGCATTCCCTTCGCTGCGGCATACGAATTCAGCAGTTCCTTTATTTTTTGCTGATTGAAAAATTGCCCGTCATCCGTCAAATCGCCCGGCAACACTACCCAGCGTATATCTCTGCGAGCTACATCATCAAGAGCAGCTAAAAATGCATAATAATTTTCATTGAACAAGCGGGTGGACTGCACCTGTGCCTCCATAGAACGCACCCGTTCGGCATGGCCGTCCACATCCTGAATATGTGCATCTGGAATAAATGCAATCTGCGTTTGTGCACTGCCTTGCAAAATCATTCCCCACAGACAGATTGCAAGACATATTTTCATTATTCTGTTCATAACGAATTGGTTGAAAATCTCTTGCAAATATAAGGATTTTACAAGAAAGAATGCACGCTACTCACTTTCTTCAAAACAGTATTTTCATACGCACATAAATTGTTTTTAAAGTCACTCTATACTTTCTATGTTTCCCTGCGCGAAACCTTATGTTTTCCGGACGGGAAACGTATAGCTCCGCCACGAGAAACGTACGGTTTGCGTAAGGAAAACATAAAATGCCGTGCTTCATTTCTCCCTACATACAAAGGAGATTATAAATCAATGATTCGGACACTGATGTTCTCCATCCTCATGATGATGGTCACATCCTACACCGGAATCCTGTATCTTTCCAGCCAGATAGGCCTCAGCCACTTCCATCACTGAGCCATGGCATCCTTTGATTACTTCTATGCCACAAGCTGAAAGTTTGGCCAGTGCACCAGCCCCCATATTGCCAGCCAGCATCACGGTCACTCCGTCGGCCTGCAATTTGGAAGCGATGTCCGACTTACATCCACACCCTTGCGGAGAAGGAAGTACTTGTGTGCGTGAAATGCGGTTTTCTTCATCCACCGTAAAAATGGTGTAAAACTCACAATGACCGAAATGGTCGTCTATCAGACCGTTTCTTGTAGGTAAAGCTATCTTTTTCATACGCGCTTAATTTGATAATTTATTGACGCAAAGGTAAAGAAAAAATGCCTGTACTTACACTATCGGGCCAGAACAAATGAAGTTTTCGGGCAAAGCCCCCTAAAATCCAAGTAGTTTTATTATTTTTGCAGCCGATTATACGATAAACATAATAATAAAGATATTATAACCATGGAATTAGCAAGTAAGTACAATCCCGCTGACGTGGAGGGAAAATGGTACCAGTATTGGCTGGACCACAAACTTTTCAGTTCTAAACCCGACGGACGTGAACCTTACACCGTCGTCATTCCTCCCCCTAACGTGACGGGAGTGCTCCACATGGGACACATGCTGAACAATACCATCCAGGATATTCTTGTAAGACGTGCCCGCATGATGGGAAAGAATGCATGCTGGGTACCGGGTACAGACCATGCATCCATCGCTACTGAAGCAAAGGTGGTAAACCGTCTGGCTCAACAAGGCATCAAGAAAACAGACCTTACGCGTGAAGAGTTCTTGAAACATGCATGGGCGTGGACAGAAGAACACGGAGGCATCATTCTAAAGCAGCTCCGCAAACTGGGCGCATCATGCGACTGGGACCGTACGGCTTTCACCATGGACGAAACCCGTAGCAAGAGCGTAATCAAGGTATTCGTGGACCTTTATAACAAGGGACTGATTTACCGTGGCGTACGTATGGTAAACTGGGACCCGAAAGCACTGACTGCCCTGTCTGACGAAGAAGTAATCTACAAAGAAGAGCATAGCAAACTGTATTACCTGCGTTATTACGTAGCTGATGACGACATGAGCGGTGAAACAGGAGCTGAAGGTGAAATCGTACACCGCGACGCACAGGGCCGCCGTTACGCCGTAGTAGCTACAACTCGTCCGGAAACCATCATGGGTGATACAGCGATGTGTATCAACCCGGCAGACCCGAAAAACCAGTGGCTGAAAGGTAAGAAAGTTATCGTTCCGCTAGTAGGACGTGTGATTCCAGTTATTGAAGACAGCTATGTAGACATTGAATTCGGTACAGGTTGTTTGAAAGTTACTCCGGCACACGACGTGAACGACTACATGCTGGGAGAAAAATACAACCTTCCTTCTATTGATATTTTCAATGACAACGGTACACTGAGTGAAGCTGCCGGATTGTATGTAGGTATGGACCGTTTCGACGTACGTGCGCAGATTGAAAAAGACCTGGATGCAGCAGAATTGCTTGAAAAGGTGGAAGCCTATACCAATAAGGTAGGTTTCTCTGAACGTACCAACGTAGCCATCGAACCGAAACTGTCTATGCAGTGGTTCCTCAAGATGCAGCATTTCGCTGATATGGCATTGCCGCCGGTAATGAACGACGAGTTGAAGTTCTACCCTGCCAAATATAAGAATACATACCGCAACTGGCTGGAAAACATCAAAGACTGGTGTATCAGCCGTCAGCTGTGGTGGGGACACCGTATTCCGGCTTACTACTTGCCGAAAGGTGGTTTCGTAGTAGCTGAAACTCCAGAACAGGCATTGGAACTGGCTAAGGAAAAAACCGGAGATGCAAACCTGAAGATGGAAGACTTGCGTCAGGAAGATGACTGCCTCGACACCTGGTTCTCTTCATGGTTGTGGCCGATTTCATTGTTCGACGGTATCAATAATCCAGGCAACGAAGAAATCAAGTACTACTACCCGACTGCCGACCTGGTAACCGGACCGGACATCATTTTCTTCTGGGTAGCACGTATGATTATGGCTGGCTACGAATACATGGGCGACATGCCGTTCCGCAACGTATACTTCACCGGTATCGTACGCGACAAGATTGGCCGTAAGATGTCAAAATCACTCGGTAACTCACCCGACCCGCTGGAACTGATTGAACAGTTTGGTGCCGACGGAGTGCGTATGGGTATGATGCTGGCTGCTCCTGCCGGAAACGACATTCTCTTCGATGAAGCACTTTGCGAACAAGGACGTAACTTCAACAACAAGATATGGAATGCCTTCCGTCTGGTAAAAGGCTGGCAGGTAGCCGACATCGAACAGCCGGAATATGCCAAACTGGCTACTGAATGGTTTGACTCTATGCTGGCCAAGACCGCAGAAGAAGTAAACGACCTCTTCGGCAAATACCGTCTGAGCGAAGCATTGATGGCTGTATATAAGTTGTTCTGGGACGAATTCTCAAGCTGGTATCTGGAAATGGTAAAACCAGCATACGGACAGCCTATTGACAAGGTAACCTACGACAAGACATTAGCATTCTTTGAAACCTTGCTGAAACTGCTCCATCCGTTCATGCCGTTCATCACAGAAGAGTTGTGGCAGCACATTTACGACCGTCAGCCGGGCGAAAGCATCATGACACAGACGCTCGTAAAAGACATGCCTTACAACGAAACACTGATTGCACAGTTTGAAGCAGTGAAAGAAGTAATCAGTGGTATCCGTACCATCCGTCTACAGAAGAACATCGCACAGAAAGAAGCGTTGGCACTTGAAGTAACTGGAGAAAATCCGGTAGCGGGCTTTGGTTCTGTAATTGCCAAACTCTGCAACTTGTCAGAAATCAAGCAGGTAGAAACCAAGTCGGAAGGAGCTGCAGCCTTCATGGTAGGTACTACAGAATATGCCGTACCATTGGGTAACCTGATTAACGTAGAAGAAGAGCTGAAGAAACTGGAAGCTGACCTGAAATATCAGGAAGGATTCCTGCAAAGCGTAATGAAAAAGCTGAGCAACGAAAAGTTTGTCAGCAAGGCTCCGGCCAATGTCATTGAAATGGAACGCAAGAAACAGGCTGATGCCGAAACAAAAATTGCGGCATTAAAAGAAAGCATTGCAGCATTGAAGCGTTAAGTTTTTAGCCGAGAAATATTTATTTATAAGGGCTGTCACATGACACTGTGGCAGCCCTTATTTTTATGCCAGAGAAGACAAATTGTCAGATACTACTGACAAGGGGACAAGGCCTATTGTCAGCTTATCCTCATACATTGATTTATGTCAATAAAAAGAGAAAAAAATAAAATTATATGCTTTAAAACATATTTTTCAAAAAAAAGGCATTACCTTTGCAGTGTAATAAAACGAACGAAGGAACCTGAAAGGGTTCTGGAAGAAAGGATAAAAAGATTAAGGATAACAACAATAGGTAACAAAGATTTGAAAGGTCCTCTGCGAAGAGCACCTCGAGAAACAATAACTAAACTAGAGATTAATATACAATAGGTACTAACAAAAAGCAAATGAAAGGATAACAGTTATGAAAAAGGTAACAAAGATTTTCAAGAAGATTGCAAATGCAGATCCTATGATCTGGGGGTACGTCATGTTGAGTGAAAACGCTCACACGAAGTAACCCGCTGCCGATGACCGGCGGATTTATTATGATTCGAAAACAAAACAATTGACAATAGAAAGGGATATTCAGTAAATGTCCCTAAAAAG
>UMFC01006754.1_pt1 | contig 21694 bp, 20 predicted proteins | sample 1964931 | NCBI WGS metagenome assembly UMFC01 (sample SAMEA4836038, study PRJEB28245) | human gut metagenome | biome: gut microbiome; material: fecal sample | place: Denmark | collected 2008 | reverse complement strand
GGTCGCTGTTCCTGCCACGAAAATATTGTTCGCCCACCGTTGGCGGCTGATAAGCTGATGTTGGAAGAATTGGAAGAACCGCAAAATTCAAAAAGGTGCCTGCGGTCCCACTGGAGCTCCTGATATGGGACCATTTTAAGTAGGTGAGATCCCTGTGTCTCATTGATTACCCGATTCTTCATATACATGCCCCTTTCTGTTTTGAGTAGTTCTATACTGCTTCTTTTTTTGACGATCGCCAAACAGAAACTCTTCATCGGAGATATTTCGGCACAGTCGGGGCGGAACTAGAGCAAAACTAAAACCCGGTGTTCTCCTTTGATTGAGAAAAACACCGGGGCTTTGATTACCTTCTCCGTTTCGTTGTGACACCTGCCACTTTTTATTCTTTTATTGTAACTGTTCAGTACCCTCACAGTTACCTTTTATTTTCCGAAAAATTTCCGGAAAAACATCACTGCCTGCATCCATACACAGATTTTTGCCAAATGGTTGACTGCCGTACGTGTCTGTGTGATATCTACCAACAGATAGCGTGAGAGGTGCTTCGTCTTGAACACAAAACATCCGCTCTCAGCATCATAACTGCCACTTTTCTTCTCTATCGTGCCGTCATCACGGATAAACCATACTGCCAGATTGGAGGTGTCTTCACCCTTCTTTGGCGTATATGGAATCGAGATCGTCAGCACGCCGCCACCAAAACGGGACTGCTGTTTTGCTGAGATGGGGGAGATGGGGGAAATTGTAACAGTGCAATCCTCGCGAAGCGTTTTTAATTCATAGGAAGGAATTTCCTATGAATTAAAAAATTAGAGCGTACAGGTTTTCCCATACGCTCTAACGCTGCGTTGTTAAATTTTATTCATTACAGATAACTATCATATTCTGTCCGATATTATTTTTGATTCACTCATAACAATATTTCTCGATTCTGAAATAATCTTCCGATTTAAGCTGTCGTGTTCTGCGGTGCAGTACACATTGCATGTGCCTTTGACCTTAACAAGATTGCTCGGCTCAAACTCCCGCAGATAGGATAACAGGTCAATCTGCACATAGGGTCGGTTAGTTCTCAATGGATAAAATCACCTCCAGAAATAGAAAAAGCCAAGGGGCTTTCGCTAAATGAAAACCTCTCGGCTATGTAAAAAACATTCTATTTTGTCAACTTCATTTCATTCTCATATATCTCATTAAATACATGTATTCCGTTCCATATATATTCAGACAACTTATTTTCTTTATCCATTACCACTAAAGGTTTTATAAATTCCATTTTATCTTCCTGTGTTCTTGCTATGGTATCGCTATTTAAATTTAAGATTATAGGCAAATTTTGATTAAATGATTTCGTCACATCATATTTGTCTTTATTTAATTGCAACTGGCTAATTATTTCAATCGTAGTAACAATGTTATTTTCTTCAAATCCCAACAGCCGAGCTACATCTATTATTCCTGCATCATACTTCTTCAACTTAGAAGAAAGTTCATCTACTTCTCTTTTCAAAGTATGTACCGACAAAACCATAGTTGACATTATCTTTTCGATACGCTTTACGAAGTTTCTCCATAAATCAATAGTAACATTTTTCGGCTTAATTGTGACAAACGCAGTCTTTCTTTTACTGTCAAGAGAATACGCACCAAATACAGTCTTTGATTTACTTTCGTCTATATGATACAGATATAGTTCAAAAATAAAAGCCTTTGTATCAATTGTTGCTCCATGAGGCAATTTGCAAATTCTTACTCTATATGCAATCGTTTTCCAAAAATCAAACACAACATATTTATAACCATCAACATCATCGTATTGAAAGAAAGCATTTGTTCCTATTTCAGATAATTTGTCAATCGCATGATAATAGTTCCCATCAATTATAATATCAACGAAATCACCATCACTATTTCCTAATATATAATCTACAATATCTTTGTACTCTGCCTTAAATCCTTCGATATTGTTAACATAGCAATACCATTCATACGCCATTTTAGCAATACTGTGAACTGCATGAAATCCCAGAAAACTGTCTGCCGTAATAGTTTTATGCAATGTTACATCGCTTATATCAACCGCAGAGGCTTTACCTTTGCTGATTTTTTCTAACGTTTCCATAGGCGCCATTAAAATTTTATTGCCACTATCATCAAATCCTGCAACAACCTCTTTAGGTGCATATAGAGACTCTCTATTACTGATTTTAACATTGTGTAGCTCTGTTCCATCAACTGATATATCTGCCTTATACTGAATTGGTTTTCCATCACGAGTCTTAAAATCTAAATGATTTCTGAAAAAATCCAAATCAGCTACAAATTTTTTCTCATAATTATCATTTGTAAATGCATTATGTGTTTTACAAACAAAGGATTTGGTTAGCTTTGCTCCTGTAATTGCATAAGTTATAATGTCAGATGATGTTAGTTCTGCTTCTGAATTACAATAAATACATTTCATCGTTTATTTTCTCCATTCATCATTTTATCTCACATTGTCCTTATAAGGCTCAAAGCAATCTTTATTTAGATAACTTTATCAAAAAATTATCCAAAGTATCATTCCATTTATCCAATCTTGAAACGCACTTTTTTAAGTTATCTCTGTAATTCGCTTCATCTATACCTAATACTTCAAACATTATTCTTCGGTATAATAAGCTCATTTTCAAAGCATATAAAACCGATTCCGCCCCATTAAAATACACACCCTTCTGTTCACGCTTAATATGCATTATTCGAACTCTACTATTGACCAACGCTGATAAAAACTTTTCATAGTCATTTGATAATTCCCTTTCGAAAATATCTACACCATATTTCGTAATCAATGCATCCAAACAGTTTTTAAGAGATGTCCCACGAGCTCCTGGTGTTAATGAAGCATAAAAATTAGTATGCTTTTTTACGATTTCAACAAGTGGCTCTGCTAATTCAATCAAAAATGCACACTTAATATCTACCGTCATTCCACTATTACTTAAAGAATAGAGATACATTTGATGCACCACATCTAATTCATCAAGCAAATTTTCCCATTTACAATACAAATCCGCTGTAATGATAGAGTCAAATCCAAGCATTTTCTCTATACTGTAGTTACAAAAATCAGCAGACATGAAATAAGATAAACGCCTCTTCATAAAATGTTCTTCACATGAATGTAAAATCTTTTCATCAACAGTATCAGACTTAGATAATTGAATTTCTGATAAAGAAATAAAAGCCCCATCAAACAGCATTATCAATCTTTCAATGCGTGAAAATAATGCATATAAATCAAATACAGAAACATCCACATCTGAAGTTAATGAAATTTTTCTGATTCCGCATTGTTCTACATCAATATGAAAAGCCTTGTCTTTTTCTATATCAAAGCCAACCTCATGTGGACCATCTAACATTTTTTTATCATCTCTGAAAATGGCTACTAAAGATTTACATTTTGCAACTTGCTCCATAATATTTCTCCCTCGTACTTTGATTTACTACTCTGATTATACCATTCCATTATTAAAAACGCTAACGTTCACTCATATATTGTTTTATTTTGTGACGTAACTTTGAATTTTATACGCCTCTTAAGGCAGAAAGGAATATTTATGGGATTTTTATCGGGTCTATTTCATTTCAGAGACAAGCCTACCAACAGTACCAATGGCAGTGCCTATCGCTTTCTCTTCGGTGGAAGCAACTCTGGCAAAGCCGTCAACGAACGAAGTGCCATGCAGATGACTGCAGTCTACGCCTGTGTCAGAATTCTTTCGGAGTCCATTGCAGGACTGCCGATCCATATTTATAAGTATAAGTACACTGACTCGGGTAGTAAAGAAAAGGCAATCAAACATCCTCTGTATCGACTGATCCACGATGAGCCAAATCCGGAAATGACATCTTTTGTCTTCCGCGAGACCTTGATGACGCATCTTCTCCTTTATGGAAATGCCTACGCGCAAATTATACGAAATGGCAAAGGTGAAGTCATCGCTCTCTATCCGCTGATGGCTAATCGAATGAGTGGGGATCGTGACGATAAAGGTCACCTCTACTATCAATATCAAATGCAGGACTCCGATGCACCTACTATGAGAAATGGAACAGTACTCTTACAATCAATGGTGCTGCCGGAAGCTATGGTTCTACCATAAAATCCTACAGCATCAGCGGCGGTGGATACTCCGGTACCTCTTCTACTCTCACAACCGGATTTTTAAATGGCTCTGGCACGATTACTTTTACTGCCACAGTGACGGATTCCAGAGGAAGAACCTCTGCGGCAGCTACCGTATCAATTACTGTCGTTGCCTACAGTGTACCTTCCTTTAGCTCTTACAACTCGCAACGATGCAACAGCGGTGGAACTATATCGGATGATGGCACCTACATCAGGGCAACGGTATCCTATAGCTTTGCATCCTGCAGCTCCATGAATACAGTTACTCGCTCCACTTACTACCGAGTAGCCGGGACAAGCACATGGACCAACGCTTCTACCAGCTTCAATTCCGGTACTGCATTTACCTTTGGTAGCAGTAAGATTTCCACCGAAACATCCTATGAAGTCAAATACGAATTAACAGGTGCTTTCACTATTATTAGTATCACAGACATCGTATCTACAGCATCGGTTGTCATGGACTCCACTGGAACAATCGTGGAGTTAAATCTATTGTCTGGCGCTGCATTAGCAGGCTGGAATCCACCGGATTGGAATGCCATGCGAGAACTATTAACGAGCTAGTCCTTCAGGATGCTGTTGTCAAAGCTATCAACCAGATGCTTGGAGACAAAAGCAGCTATCAAGCACAACTACAACTCAACATTGCCTCAGTCATTCGAGCTTCGCAGGCAACTTCCGTTGAGAACATCGACGAGAAGCTAATGGCCTTCGTACATATAAAACCCATGAGACAGAATAGCAGAAAGATTTCGATTTTTTCTGGATTATTTCTGAATTATTCTGAAGAAAAACAGGGTGGTCAGCTTCCCGGTAAGCCATCCACCCCGTTTGAACTATTTTTCAGTATGCAAAAGCAATTCTTTTACTTTATTTCTTTTTTTCAAAATTCCCAATCCTTCAAATATCTGTATCGCATCTATCATTCCCTGATAATACGCTCTTTGTTCTTCTTGAAAATGAGCATGATCCACAATATCCATATATTTTTCCAAAAGCTCCCTCTGTTCTCCTGAAATCTCTGCCAGCAACTTCTCATATTCCTGATTTGCCTTTTTTAATTCTTTAGCTGCATTTTTCGCCTCTTTTGTACAAACAGAATACTCACGCTCTCCTGCTTCGCTACGAAGCTCCTCCAATACCTCTGCCACCGTTTCAAATACTTCGTTCATTTTGTATCCACCTTTCCATATAAGTATTGCATTTTGCAGTCAGTATTATCAATCCCAAGATTACATCAAATAAATTTATTTTCTTATACTTCATCTTTAGAAGTATATTATCAACATTATTCCGTAAAATCAATCATGTAGCACTTCATCTTTAGAAAGTTGGTATTTGAATGAAGATTTACTGGAATAAAGGAAACAATTCCAAAAACCTTATTGGGCAACGAGTAATGGAATTACGAACTGAAAAACACATATCACAAAAAGCATTAGCAGAACAGTTCCAGCTTGCAGGATATGAGTTCAGTGATCTTACAGTACTTCGTATTGAACAAGGAACACGCTTTGTACCGGATTATGAGGTAGTGGCTCTGGCAGAATTTTTCATGTATCTTGTGAATATCTCTTGGGTGTTAAAAAAGAAAAATAAGCAGTGATCTGGACTATAACTTACAGACCACTGCTTAAATTTTTATTGAAGCGATACCCTACTCCCCATACAGTCTGTATGTAAATCGGTTTACTTGGATTATCTTCTATTTTTCCACGCAGGTTGCGGATATGGCTCATGACAATATTATAATCACCAAAATATGGCTCTTTCCAAACAATATTATATATTTTCTCCTTGCTAAATACCATTCCAGCATTTTGCGCTAACAGTAAAAGAATTTCAAATTCCGTAAAAGTAAATTCTATTTCTTTGTTTCCTTTTACCGCCAACCGTCTTTCAGCATTTATTGTTAATCCCTGAAATTCTAAGCATTTTTTTATGTTCTTATTTTCACATATTTTCATTTGCTTATTTTCTAATATGCTTAATATCTCGCTAATAACATCATCTTCACTATTTTCAAATGACAACAGCAACATTTTCCCCATAACTTTCCACCTTCTCAAATCTTACTTATGTAATAATTCGATTATTACATAAGTAAGATTTACAGTCAACTATTTTTCCAAAATTGACATTTCAACAAATACAGAATATACTATTTTTATTACAGGCGTAAGATTTAAGGAGTGATTTACATGAAGAATTTACCACAAATTTCGGAAGCAGAATTTGAAGTTATGAAAATTGTATGGAAATATGCCCCCATTAACACCAATGAAATAACAGAAAAATTACTACAAACAACAAGCTGGAGTCCCAAAACTATCCAAACGCTCATTAAGCGTCTTGTGACCAAGGGTGTTCTCACTTATGAAAAACAAAGTCGTGTTTTTGTTTACACACCGTTAGTAAAAGAGTGTGAATATATTAGTCAAGAAAGTAATTCTTTCTTGAATCGCTACTATAATGGTGACATTACCTCTATGCTATCTGCATACATAGAAAACGATAAACTGTCTGAAACAGAAATTGAAACACTTCGCTCCCTTCTTTCCAAGAGTTCCAAAAAAGGAGGCGATTAACATGGCTAATTTCATGATACGCTTTTTATTATGCAATGTATTTATCAGCGGTATCGTTGGAATTCTTTTGATAGCCAAATGGGTATTCAGAAACAACTTGTCCAGCCGGATGCAGTATAATCTATGGTTGCTGTTACTCGGACTTTTAGCAGTGCCTTTTATTCCCTTCCGTCTAATTAGTTTTCCGCAAATTTTCTCATGGCTCAGTAGCGTAAGAAACTCTTCCGCTTCTCATGCCGATGTTGGTGCAAATAATGTTATGGATACCGGTTTATCTGGTACTACAAATTGGATGAATGACTTTGCCCTTTCTGTAAATAAAGACACGCCATCCGTTACCGGATACATTTTATTAGGTATATGGATTGTGGGAATGCTTGCGATGATGATATTGGTAATCAAATCTTCTCTTCGTTTACGCACAATAAAGAGATCTGCGCTCCCCCTTCAGAACCCAGAGGTTCGCAGACTGTATAACAAATGCTTGAATGAGATGAAAATAACAAGGAATATTCCTGTGTACAGTACCGCTTTTTTGAAATCACCTATTATCGTAGGATTTTTGAAGCCATGTATTTATCTGCCAATTCATTTAATCTCAGATTATCATGAATCTGATATGAGATATATGCTATTGCATGAACTGCAACACTACAGACATAAGGATGCCATTGCCAATTATCTTATGAACTTTGCCGGAGTGCTTTATTGGTTTAACCCCTTTGTCTGGTTTGCGCTAAGAAAAATGCGTAATGACAGAGAAGTTGCCTGTGACACTTCTGTTCTGAAAATGCTGGAAGAAGACGATTATGAGAATTATGGAAATACGCTGATTAACTTTATAGAAAAGGTCTCCATTTCTCCTTTTCCGTTTGCTGCCAGCCTTAGCGGAAACATGAAACAAATAAAGCGTCGCATTATCAACATCGCTTCTTATGAGAAACCAACGTTTTACAAGAAGTTAAAAGGCATGACTGCTTTTATACTGACCACAGTTCTAATAATGGGACTTACACCTTTTATTTCTACATACGCAGCAGATGGAAGCCACTACCAATGGGATTCCTCTTCTGAGAATATTTCCTATGTAGACCTCTCCACATACTTCGGAGAATACAAAGGCAGCTTTGTTTTATACGATTTGGAAAACGATGCATGGAGTATACATGACATGGAGCATGCCACCTTACGGGTTGCTCCAAACTCCACCTACAAGATATACGATGCTTTGTTCGGATTGGAAGAAGGCGTCATTACACCGGAAAATTCGTTCATTGCATGGAATGGAGAAACCTATCCATTTGAAGCATGGAACGCAGATCAGACCTTACAGTCTGCAATGAACTCCTCTGTGAATTGGTATTTTCAAGCAGTAGATGAACAGCTTGGAGCCTCTGACGTTTACAGCTATGTTCAAGAAATCGGATATGGTAACGAAAACATGAGTGGCGATTTCTCCTCTTATTGGATGGAATCCTCCTTGGAAATCTCTCCAATAGAACAGGTCGAACTTTTAACCAAGCTGCAGAATAACAGTTTCGGCTTCGCCCCTGAAAATATCAATGCAGTAAAAGATGCCATCTGCCTTTCAGCTTCCGATGCCGGAACATTCTACGGAAAGACCGGAACTGGCCGTGTGAATGGACAGGATGTAAACGGATGGTTCATCGGTTATATCGAAACTGCAGATAATACATACTTTTTTGCCACCAACATTAGTGCAGACAGCGATGCTACTGGCGGCAACGCAACTGAAATAACCATGTCTATCTTATCAGACATGAATATCTGGGTATCACAGAAATAACAAAAACGAGTAAAGGTTAACTGTAGAATTAACTTTTACTCGTTTTTTCGAGGCTTATAAATATTAAATGTTTTTTCTTTTTTTAATTACTACTTTTTGCAATATTCATAAATATTAAATGGTTCTTCTCTTTTTTCAAATAAGATATCAGCTTCTTTAATAATCTTAATAAGTTCTTCTGTCTCTACACCTACTGTTTTTAGTACAAGTAACTTCTTTTCATTCGTTATGAGAAAGAAAAAACCTTTGTACAAAAAGACTCTATCTATTTCTTTAAGTTCACAGATCTTTTTATCTTCTAATTTTATTCCCTGAACATCAATTTCCACTTTGTTATATCTTGATTTATTCCATACAAATTCATGGACATTATTTTCAAATTTTTTTCCCTTAGATTGAAACCAAATAATCCAAATCAATGCAATAATAGAAATCCCCATTCCCACATAAAACATCGGATAACTCTTTACAAAATAGCAGCCGATTGATAACAAAAATAATACTGGTGTCATTATATAAATAATTTTCCTTCTATTATTTTTTGTCTTAAGTAATTGATATGGCATAGCATATTCTAACGAAAGCATATACTCTAATGCTTTTCTATCTTCATCGGTCATAATAGACTTTATAATCATTTTTACTCCATCCTTCCCTTAAATACGTTAAGAGATTCCTATTCAAAAAGGAATCCCCCAATCGTTAATTATCCTCTCCGTATCCTCTTCTAACTTCTTCCTTCTTGAAACCAACCAAACAATAACTGCCGCTGTAAAACCTACTGTACAAATAACTACTCCGAAAAAATGACTTCTAATGCTTCCATATTGGCATAAATGCCATAATTGGCACAATAGAAATATGTAAAATATGAAGCTACTGATTTTACTGATTTTGGAAATATATTTCATAATTCATCTTGCTCCTTTTTAGTGTCCACGTATATCCAATTCATCCAATAGAGAATTTCCACTTCCCCAAGAATATACAATGTAATAACCCCTGTCCTTTATTTCTTCCGCAAATTGTAGTGTCCCGTGATCAATCCCCTCAATGGACTGCCCTTCCTGAATTTTCACCAAACATTCCCACTCATTACTTCTGTACCTTGAATAGTAAGCATCCAATTCTTCCAAAGACAAGTCACTTCGAATTAGAATTGCTCCGAAATACTGCATTCCATTTCCGTTTCCTGTCAGCTTCCCTGCTTGTGACAGTGACTCTATCAATTCCGTTTCCTCTGGCAGCGGAATTTCACATAATGTCTTTTCCACCTTATAGGCTGTATGGTTATTTATAAGCGGAATTGAAACAACTCCTCCTATTAATACAACTGCTGCCAATATTCCAACTACTTTTAATTTTTTCATGTGTCCTCCTTCCTTTTCTTACGCCTGTAAGATTACCACAAAACACAACTATTATCAAATCATTCTTTAATTCGATATTGGTAGTCTGGTATGTGCATAATTCCGTCATTTAGGATTTCATTCCCCAAATACTGAAAACTGCCATCCTCTGCAAACCTTACCGTAAGTTCATGGGTTATGACTGCATCATCACAAATGACCATGTCGCAAACCGCCTCAACTGTTAATGTGATTGTCCCATCCTCATTTTCTTTGATGTCGATAACCTCCGGCAGAGAAGTTCCAAAGAAAGTCGGTGCATAATTAAAGCATCCAAGTCGCGCCCAATAATACGTTTGGTTTTTCTCATCAAACACCGCATATTCCCGTATCTGCTCTGCCGTCACCGGAAGATACTCCATAATTAAATTTTCAAATTCCTCTTTTGGTATTCCATTTGGATAATCCTCGGCATCAAACGCCTTGTGATATTTCATGGCAAACAGATATTCATACATTCCATTATAATCCAGTTTTTCCATATGGTCAGCATCCCAATTCGAGCATAAAAGATTATTTCCCTGATACCCCAGACCTTGTACACATTTTTCTGACATTTCCCTTTGTTCCTTAGTCATTGGTTTTATTCTTACCAAACAACTTCCATCAACAATCTCGGTAACTTCCGGTGGTTCTGGAACACATAACTCATACCCAAACCATCCTTTCTCTGTATACTTCCACTCTTTTATCCTTGCATAAGATATATAGGACATTCCGTAGGTATCATTGCTGTTCCATGTAGCACATGCACTTATTAAATACATATCTTTTCCATCAAAAATAAATTTATCTCTGCCAATGCCTCCGTCCGAATGTAACTCATAAAGCCCGACCGAACCTGCCTTCTCGTCCTGACAGTTTTTAAGAAACGCTTCAACTCTTTTATAATTTTCCATTGCTGCATATGCTTTCATCGTTGTAACCGGATATCCTTTTTCTTTTATGCGATCCTGCATTTTATAGATTGTCTTATCATCCAGAACTGGATTGACTGCATCCCCTTTATCTGCCAGAATATAAATATCAGAAATAAGCACTAAAACCTTTTTACACTCATCCTCTGCTTCTTTTCTTTCTGTCTCATTTATTGGAAGGTCATAACCTTTTTCCCACTGTTCTGTAATATCTTCTTTGTTGTTCTCATTTTCTTCCGAAAAATCAACCTCTCTACTATCCATCAACTGACTGTCCAATGTCCTATCTCGTCTTATACATCCACATAATAAACAACTGATCAGCACAATGAACCAAATACGCTTTTTCATAAATATCGTCCTTTCCTTCCAGCCACATTAAGGATTCATTCTTGCTATGACTGGCAATTCCAATTCTTTTTGTTCAATAGAATTGGCTAAATATCTAAAAGTTCCATCTTCAAATGGCTGAACCACAATTCGATTTGTAAATGCGCAGTCGGAATTATAATCTGCCCATACTCCATCTACAATCAGAGTAATCGTTCCATCAGAGTTTTCCGTATAATCAACCACTTCTCCAAACGGTGGATATGGGCTGGCAGAAATCATGTCATATTCATAGCTATTACTTTTTTCGTTATATTTACAATATTTTCTTAGTTGTTCCGTGGATACCGGGAAATATGTAGTCATTATTTTCTCGTATTCTTCTGCTGGAATCTCCCCATTGTCCGTTTTTAAATTTTTCCCTGTATAAATTCGATAAATATCCTCAAACATGCAAGGCATCAATATATCTTCCACATTGCTGCTATCCCAGTTTACAACCAGCATATTATAATTTACATAACTAAGACCAGCTATATATTTTTCTGTAAGTTCTCTGCATTTTTCTGGAAGTAACTTTACTCTCCAATATTCTCTCAATCCTGCATGCGCAACTGGATTTTCAAACGTATAAATAAAATATCCTTTTTCAGTAAATTTAATTTCTGACAAATCACTTACCGAAGTTCCAAGTATCTCTGGTTCTCCGCCCTCTCTCCATCGAATACCTACATAGTAACTTTGCAACTTTTCATTTCGATAGACAAATGTCTGTGCGCCAAGCAATCCATCAGCTTGAACCACAAATACTGTTATCAATGTATCCTGACCAATAAGATAACTTTTATAGAAATTTTGCAATTTATCATAATTTTGCATCTCTACATTTTCTTTAACGCATACATATCCACTTTTTCCAAGTATTTTTATAACCTGTTCTCCCTGTTCATTTGTAAAACCATCAATTCCAGAAGCATAGGCAGGTACATCATCTATAATTACAATATCCTTATATACCACCTTCACCAGTTCTGCCGCAGTTAGTGCTTCATTTTGGATAGTTTTGCTCTCTTCTTCAGACAGTAAATTTTTTGACTGAGGAATAATCCAATACGGCGAATTATCTTCATTTTCCCTCTCGTAATCAGACTCCTCCTGCCAAAACTCTATATCTGATATCTGTACTGGCTTTTCCCATGTTTCCTCTGCTGATGATTTTCTCACGTTCTTCTCAAAAAAGATTCCTACACTTACAATCATCACCAAGAGGATAACAAAAATGATTCCAAACTTTTTTATAAACCATTTTATATCTTCCATTACTGTCCTCCATATATATCATTCCATTCATCTTCGGTTAAGCGTGGCGTATGCCATGTAATGTTGTTATTTTCTTCCTCTGAAACAATGTAATTTGATACATACTGTACTCTACCATCAGATAACGGTCTGACCGTAACATCATGCATATATACATCAGAATCTCCTGCATACGGATATACTACATGAACATTGAGCGTAATCGTTCCATCCGAATGTTCCGTATACCCAACCACCTCGGAATATGGATATTCTGGATACTCTATCTCATAAAATCCTCTTGGTTTATATTCGTATGTTTGAGTTTGATAATCGTAAATAGTTTTTTTCTGCAATTTATCACTGTCGATATTAAAATATTCCATAATTACATTTTCAAACTCTGTTTTAGGAATATGATAAACTGCACCTATTCCTAAATTATCATCTGCTACATATGGGAATTTCTCTTTATGTAGCTTTGGATACAACAAATCAAACATATCATAGAAATTCAGCTCTCCAAAATCGTCCTCACTCCAATCTACTAAAAACATATTATTTAACTCGTATCCTATTGGTAAAAGATATTTCTCATTTAATTCCCTGCACTTTGCATCCAATGGCAGTACACGAAATGCTACATATTCTTCTGCCGAACTCAATGTTAATACATACAATTCTTCTGAAAAATATGTTCCGGAGAACATCATATATCCATCATCGGTATATCTCCAATAATCGGTTTGATATTCACCTTCATCCTCACTTTTCATAATCCCATCTTTGTATCCGTAATAGCATCTTTTCACATGAACCGCTCCATTTTCTGTCTGTAAATGGTAGACCGAAAATCCTCCCAGACTGCTCACTTGGAGTATTGTCACTTCTGCTTTTTCTTGTTTTTCCACCGAATCACAAAAATCTATCACATTTTGTATTTGTGTCATATCAACTCGATTTTCACAATCAACTGCCGCATATCCACATTCCCCAAATCTTTCTACAACTTTACGTACTGTTTCCATATCCTTCAGCTTATTTTTTGTTGTGGCTTCCGCATAAATATCTATCGGAATATTTATAAAATTGTCATCCATTCCTTTCTCACTGACAATTTCAATAGGTTCAGAAGATACTGGTTCTTCTGTATTCCCTTTACATCCCGAAATCCCCATCGAAAAACCTATACTAATTACCAGAAAACCACTTTTCAAGAACCTGACTATCTTTTTTGACAACATAACCGCTTCCACCTCTTCCTTTTACGTCTTCTACCATGCTGACGATCATAATAGGACGCTCCATATTCTTGTCCGTTGTAAAAACAGAAAACCATCCCAATTCAGTCCCCGTTGTATCATCTTTTGATGCTTTGATTTCTGCAGTTCCCGTTTTTCCGGCTAATATAATATCCGTTCTATGTGCTGCATAGCCAGTTCCATGAGAATTGTTTATGACTTCTTTCGTATCCTCCAAAACAGTTTGTGCCACATCCTTTGTAAATGCTTCTTTAATCCAGACATCAGGCATTGCATCTTCCTTATATGTAAGATATGGTTTTATCATATTTCCTTCATTGCAAAATGCAGAATACATACAAGCCATATGCAAAGGATTCACAAGAATCTGACCTTGTCCATAGCCACTATCAGCCAACTGTACCTCTTTTTCAATTTTTTCTGTATTGGAAAACTGCGATTTTGCCATCTTAATATCAAATGGAAGTACATCATTGAATCCCAGTTTTGTTAATGAACTTTCCATATCGTTTTCCCCAATTTTTAATGCCGCCTTTGCAAAATAAATATTATCCGAATAAATTAAAGCATTTTTTAGAATAACCGGCTCATAAGCATGAAGCGTCGTTACATAATAAGATCCCCATGAGGAATCTTTCTGCCAGCTCAATCCTTCATTCCCATAATCCTCATCTGGATCAATTGCCCCTGTTGTTAATCCAATAGCAGCTATGATAGGCTTAAACGTAGAGCCCGGACACCAGACCTGTCGAAAACGATTATACATAGGTTTGTTCTCATCTTCATTCAGCGCATTCCACTTTTCACTTGACATGCCCCTAATAAAATCGTTGTTATCATATGAAGGTGTACTGACTAAAGCCAATACTTCTCCCGTATACTGATTCATAGCAACTGAACAGCTCTTATCATCTTTAAATTGTTCATATAATTCTTTTTGCAAATTCGAATCTATCGTTAGTTTTATATCTTTTCCATTTTCTACAATCGTGCTTACTATGATTTTTTTCTTATTGCCATTTGAATCAACAATAGTAATAGAACACCCATTCTGTCCTTTTAATTCTTTTTCAAATAATCCTTCCATTCCACTTTTTCCAATAACACTGTTCGATGTATATCCTTCCCCGTCATGTTCTTCTAGATCTTCTGCTGTAACGTTTTGAACATATCCCACTAAATGTGCGGCAGCCTCACCGAGCGGGTACTCCCTTATACCGATATCTGAAATTTTCACACCCGGAATTTCTAATAATTTTTCATGTCTTTCTTTTTCAGCTAGTGTTTCTTTATCTGGCTCAAGCGACAGTAATTTTAATTCATCAACCTTTGGTATTGTTTTTAATGGTACAAATGAATCTTCTTTTACCCATTTAGCTGATAATTTCCGTTCTATATCTTCCACCTTCATTTCCAACAAGTCTGCAAGCTGACTAATAGCATCATCTCTATTCTCCAATTTACCTGGAACTACACCTACAGAAGAAGCCACACCCTTGCCTGCAAGCACACGTCCATTTCGGTCTAAAATCTGTCCCCTCTCAGCATTTGTTACAGATACTTTGACTTTATCCGTAGAATCCAACTCTGGGAATATTAAAGAATCACTCCATACCAATTTGTACGTTCCTTTTTCTTGTATAAATGATACATTATTTTCAAAAGTTACATTTCCTGCAACAGTATCCATAGATGTTTCATAACATATCTCTTTTTGTTCTTTATCATAAGATGTAATATGAATTTTAATATTATCTACACCAATTCCCTCATAAATAGCAGAATTACGTTTCATAAAATCTTCCTGACTGATATTCCCAGATATTCCTGCATCAATCATTTCATACATTTGTTCATATTCTCGATTTGAAATATGAGCCATATATGTTTTAAGAACCTTCTCCGGTGATACATCAGGTACACTTTCATACCATACAAAAAAAGCAACCACAGCTGTAATCAAACATAAATTCACGATCCATATAATGTATATCCTGCTTTTTTTCTTTTTTTTCGTCATAGCATCTCCTTTTCTTACAGTTGTAAGATTTCAATCCAAAAATTTTTTCCATTGTATTTCAAAAATTTGAATCTATAAATTCTATCAAATTTCCTATGTTAATTATAATAATCATCTGGATCACCATATTTCAAAACTGCCTCCTGCAATTCATCATCACTTAACGTTCTCATGATTAACCAGTTTTCTTCATACATATAATGCGGATATCTAAATCTGGTTCTTACAAATGTATTATTCACATATAAAGCGATATGTTCATCATATTGCTCTACTTTTTCATCAAACTTAAAATTATATATCAACCAATTCCATGCGAGAAACAAAACAAGACAAAGAGTACCGGAAACGGTTACTATCGTCATCATCATTTTGACTACACCATGAAAAATCTTTTTAATCCGCCTTCCTAACAGACATGCCACTGTTATCAATGCTACCTGCCAAAACACGCATAACATCAAAGCAATCATAATTGCTCTCTGCGGTATATAACATCTCCCGTCCCCCAGCAGCAATTTCTCAACTAAAAAGAAGATAATTGTAATCATGCCCATCATACCAAGTACAAGTATCAATATATAGTTCCATATTTTTCTCTGTATTTTCATGTACCTTCCTCCATTCCATTTTAAAATTTGAAATTGATATCACCTCATATCTTACGCGTGTAAGATTTAAACGTCAAGTCTTTATTTACTTTTTCTAAACTAATAAAACATCCGGCACACCCTCCAGGAGTGCCAAAAACAACCTTAGCAAGCACTGCCTGTGTCATGACACAGGCGAAATCCCCCACACTTTCCTATCGTCTGTGTGGTTGAATTTCCATAGGGAAGTATCCCTAACCCTCTCTTGATTTTTCTTCGATTACTCTTCATTTTCACATCTTGAAAAATTCCATATAATGCTTGCATATTTTACCTGTCTATAGTATATTATAGATAGCAATTGGGGTATGTGTTTGCGGACACATACTTGGAGGAGTCGGAGTGATCCGGCTCCTCTTTATTTTTTAACAAAAAAACGGTAGTCAAAAGGGGCACCTAATGACTACCATATTTTTATTCTGCCGCTTCCAACACTAATCTGGCATATTCTTCATCACTTATGCCGCATTCTCTGATGGATAGATGCCAGGCACATCTGTTATCTGTTACCTGTTTCTTATATACTGCAATAGAAGTCGCTGTATCTGTTTCAGCTGCTCATTTACCTCCTGCACATCTGACTTTGAGATAAATACATTCGTATTTGCCATTCGTGCTATCTGGTTGATATTGTTGCCGATTGTAGATAGCTCATACATCAGCTTCTGCCTGTCCTCATGACTGGTCATATCCACATTTCCACCATCCAATGCCATCGTACGGATATAGGCAGATGGTGTCATTCCTGTAGCCGCTGCTTTCTCCTCTATCTCTCTACGCTCACGCTCCGATACCCGGATGCTCATTGTCGTTCTTGGTGCCTGTCTGCTCTTTGGTCTGCCCATACGCATCCCTCCTCTCGTGTAATTCTTCTTATCTGTTTTGCTGTGATAATCACTCTGTCGGTCTTTCGTATATCCACTTCCGCTGCTTTGGAAATTCCTGTAACATAGTAGGCGAGATACGGTTTTCGTGTTACAAAAACCCATCTCGTTAGTGGCGGCTGCCCCTAATACCCTGCTGTTACATCCCTGCGGTGTGGTATATATGACTGCATAGAGCAAGCTTCGCTAAGACTTGTTGCTGCCTTTTTGTCGTATGCTGGGCAACAAAAAAGCAGACACATGGAATATTTCCACATATCTGCTTCTTTCATTGTGTATATTCAATTTTATATAATTATAGCTATATATGGCTACATACAATACATTTTCTGTAGCCCAGTTCCTTTTATTATGATTGGTTTCTTTGCGATGGCTATCGTTTTTACATCAGATGCAGCCTTTTTACTGATAATGGTATTAATATACATTTATCTTGCAACCTTTCGCAATCACATCGCTCCAATAATTCATATCAGAAAAAAGAATCCAAAAAAGATCAGCCAGCTTCTAAACAAACTGTTGACTTTTCCACATCTCAATGATAATATGTATTCAGAAGCGGTTTTGTACCACTTGACTACTTGATAGTCTTGAGTGGGTTACTCGCTTCTTTTTTTATGCCCACTACATCATACAGATACATTTTTCCATTAGCTGCGTGGTTTACAACCAGACACGCAGAATAAACATTATATTCTCCGGTCTTTTTCTCATTGTTATATAATGGAATTGCAAATCTTGTCACATAATAAAACCATCCATTGTGAGCATCCTCGGAATGCTTTTCCTTATGATTTTCCCGATATACTTTATCAGTAGCTATCTCAACCATTTCTCGGATTCCCTGTGCCGCATTTGCCTTTGCTTTTGCTCTTGCGCCCTTTGTTTTTCTTGTATAACTAGAACCGCCATATTCATCCGGAAATTTGTTTCCAATATAAATAATGTCTCTTGTCTCTGCTATTTCAATCAATTCTCCTACATATTTTCCCAAGTAATCCTCTACATCATTCCAATTAATATTCTGTTTATTGGAAAATATTATTTCAGGCAGTAAAACAACCTCATTGCCTGACTCATCTGTTACTATATCCAGTTTGTCCATGTAATCCCTTTCTCCATTCGTATTTTAAATATCATAACATTTCCTACTGCCATTTGCATTATGAATTTAATCGGAATTACATTCCAAAAGAAAAATCAGGAAATTCATTATCTTCTGGCTCCTCATCTAAAATATCCTCTGATTTTTTAGTTGCAGCCTGATTTTCTGCCATCCCACTTTTTATACTCTTGGTCACCTTCTGTGCTCCAGCCTCCATCATATTTGCATTCGTTGGATCTGCTGTAAAATTCATCACCGGCATTCCTGCATTCTGCAGACCTGCCGTAAGCATTGCCTGTTGCTGCATCATATACATTCCTGCAAGAGTTGGCAAATTCGTCAGTATCTTTTCTGTAACCTGACTTACAATACGCTCCACGAAAGCATCTTCCTTTTCTCTCGTTTCAAGATAAGGATCATCCTTCTTCTGCACATATCTCTCATAATAATCATTAATTGCACAGATGATAAATTCATTCTGCGACTTAAAGCCATTCTTCACCTCGTCAGAGTGAAGCAGGCTCCACGCCTGCATTGCACTCTCACTATTGGTGTTGAAACGAACATTCTTATTCCATGTTTTTTCTGCCATTTACATCGCCTTCCTTCCCTGCTGTTGCTTGAGTATCATATAGCAGTAGTATTCATAGCCCTTTGCATTGGCTCTGATATCATGGTTAAAGGTTACTCTGTCTCTGTCATAATCTCCAAATATCTCAATAAGTCTTGCTCCTCCGCCCATTATATAGAGCTTCATCATCTGCTCATTATACTCATAATCATGCAGCTTCTGGAAAATCTGGCTCGCATATTCTCCCTGCGGCTTCTTTCATAAGGATGGCATAAGGTTCTGAAATATCTGTCTCACCTTCACGAAGGAAATTCTCAATTACCTCGTGCCATTCTTTTACAAGCTTCTTAATAAGCTCCACTTTCTGCTTTGGTGTAAATCCATCTGGGAAATAATCGTCCAGCGTATCTGCCCGAATTTTTATCTGCTCACTCTGGTTTGGTTTTTCCTCCTCAAGCACCAAATATATAGCATCCATACCAAGCTCACCTCTCTGGCTCATTCGTTTCATCCGGTTTGCCTGTGATAAAGAAGGTGTGCACTGTTCCAAATCCATCACCGCATGAATCTCATACTGTTCTTCTTCTGACAGATAGGATAATTCCACACCAATCGTAAACGCTATCTTTCCCTCATCCACCATAACAAGTATCTTAGGGATGAGATTCGTCAGCCGGATATATCTCTTTATCTGTGCTACACTTTCTCCGACCTGTCTTGCAAGAAGCTCGTTGCTGTTCATCATGGAATGCTCTTCAACAACTTCATTAGCTCTATTCCCCGAATTATCCACTCTGCCATCTCCATCTGTGTCACACTTCGGTCCAGCTTGAGCCAAAGTCATATGATTTGCTTCATTACCTGCCAGCACTTCTGCTTCATTATCTGACAGTGAATCATCCGATAACCGTTTTCCCTGATGTTTCATGGCATCCAGCTTCATCTTATATGCAAATGCTTTCTCACTTGGCTTCAGATTCTCTCTATGCAGGTTAGAGTCAACCATTGCTACAACTGCCTGATCATCATCCAGTTCTCTAATCACAACCGGAACCTTCGTCTCTCCTGCCCATACAGCAGCTTCCTTTCGCCTGTGACCGGATATTATCTCATATCCATCTCCATAGGGATTCGTCCTTACCAGAAGTGGCACAAGTACACCTTCTTTCTCAATACTTTTCATCAGCTCGCATAATTCCGTATTTACCTCCACCTTAAACGGATGATTCTTAAAATCATGCAACTGATTTATCTCCACATTCCGTATCGTCTCCATAAAATCGCCTTTCTCGAATACATCGAATTCATCTTCCCTGAAGTCCATCTGATATAATGAACTTCAGATATAAAGAAAGACCGCTCACTTTCAATTTTTCTTGAAAATGAACGGTCTTTCACGCTTCTGTTATTTAGTTGAATGATAAAAATATTACTTTTCCTTTGATGTGTTTCCGAAGCCGCAGTCCAATACGACTGAGACATTCACACCATCTGAAATTGCTTTTTTTATGTTTTTCGGTCACTCTGGTCAAACCTGAAAAACCTCTCAAAGTGCCGGAAGTCGAAAAGTTTTACAAACTTCCCGACTCGCGGGCAGTCGTCAAATTCCGCATAAACACTGGCTTTACAGCCAGTTGTTTCTTCGGAACTCTCCTCGTTGCCTTCGCGCAAATCAAGGATTTTTACATATTGATCCGATGTAGTGCAACTATTGTCTCCACATGCACCGTATTCGGAAACATATCCACGCACTGCACCTTATCCACGACATACCCCCGCGCCAGCAGCACCTCCAGATCCCGCGCCAGACTCGTCGGCTTACACGAAATATAAATCATATGATCCACACCATAATTGATAATCTTTTCCAGCGCCTTCGGATGAATACCATCCCTTGGCGGATCGAGCACAATATAATCCGGCCGTTCCTCAATCGTATCGAGCACCTTTAAGACATCACCCGCCAAAAATTCACAGTTGTCCAGATGATTGAGTGCCGCATTCTCTTTTGCGGCCTCTACCGCTTCCTCGATGATCTCCACGCCCACAACTTTTTTGCAGACCGGAGCGAGCATCTGTGCGATCGTACCGGTACCGCTGTACAGATCATAAACGGTCTTGTCTGCCAGCATGTCCGGATTATCCCCGAGGATAAATTCGCGGGCTGTGGAATAAAGCACTTCTGCTCCGAGAGAGTTTGTCTGGAAAAAAGAAAACGGTGAAATCTGAAAACGCAGTCCCAACAGCTCCTCATAAAAATAATCCTGTCCGAAAAGTACTTCCGTTCCTTCGTTTTTTACAACATCCGCCACGCTGTCATTTTTTGTGTGGAGTACTCCTTTTAAGGTTCCTTCCAGGGAAAGTGCCAGAAGTACATCTTTCCATCCGGCTAAAAGCTGCTTTTCTTTTTCTTCGTTTACCGTTCCGGCATGTGGACATCTGCCCTGCTTTTCCAGCAATGCAGCCTCTATCTTTGCACGCTCGTCCGGCTCCTGCTCCTGTACATTTCTCCAATCCTGCGTCGTAGTGATCAGATCAACTAAAATCTCTCCGGTCTTTACTGCCTTTCGCACAAGAAGATGGCGCAGATACCCGGTATGACGCAGTCTGTGATAGAAGGAGATTTCCTGCTCCCTGAAATAAGCGAGCGTTGCCATGAGAATCGCACG
>UMFC01003556.1_pt1 | contig 22979 bp, 10 predicted proteins | sample 1964931 | NCBI WGS metagenome assembly UMFC01 (sample SAMEA4836038, study PRJEB28245) | human gut metagenome | biome: gut microbiome; material: fecal sample | place: Denmark | collected 2008 | reverse complement strand
TTGTGTGCGTTTACACGTGTTTTATAACATAATTTGAAGTTTTGACCGTGTTTGAAAGACTTATTAATAAAACTACAATAGCAATAAGAATCGTTCTTTAAAGAACATTCATCTAAAAGTCATGTGTTTTACATGGTTCTGTAATATGTTTTTTTGTTCTTTGTTACAGAATTAATCAGGACTTTGTATGGAATTAAGTGTTAGGGAACGTCAGAAGGCATTGACGGTTACACTGGCTATGCTATGTATAGCATGTGCTTGTTTGTTTTACCTGGGATATAGATTGTGCATGTATTATTAGTAGAGCAAAAAAAGGTGCGTCTGGATAATTCCGGGCGCACCTTTTTAGCAATAAAAGCCGATGAATTATTTGCTTTCTTTTTTAAACTTGTAGACAGCAAATGTCATGGCACCTATTTCGGTATTGAGCGTATTTCCTTCAATTGAAATGCTACTTTCTTTAGGAGTGATGAGGTTCGGATTGTCGAGTGTATTTTCTGCATCCGGGTTTTCTGTATGCAATGTGATGCATTTTCCGTCTCCTAAAGTTACAGACTTCTTCAAGCCTTTAAATTCCAGACTAATGGGCTGTGCCTTTTCTGACACGTTGGCTACTTTGACAATGTAGGTCTGTGTGTTTTCATCCCATACGGCACTGGCGAAAAGTCCATTCTGGCCTTCCTGACCACTAACCGGTTTTTTATCCATAGTCAGAGGAACTACATTTGTTCCGGTATTGTGACCGTAAAGTGACTGTACATACCAGCTGCAGGTGCGTACAGAACGGAGGTTGTCAAACCAGATTAAGTCTGGACGCCACTGCCAGCCTTCTACGTGAGCCAACAGCGGAGCATAAGTAGCCATGTGTACTACATCTGCGTTTCTTTCTACTCCAGTCAGGAAAGCAGCTTCAAGCAAAGAAGCGTGGAAGTGGTTCCATTTCTTTCCTTTTCCGTGGCAAGCATATTCTCCTGCAAATACTTTCGGGCCTTTACGGTCGTAATTGTCGTAACGGTTTCCTGATTTCAAGAACCAGTCTTCCGGACGATAGAAGTGTTCGTCTACCAGGTCCACTTTCAGTTTTTTCATTTCCGGCCATAAGTAATCGAAGTCTTTTCCTTCAGAATTCGGACCAGATGAACCGATAATCTTGATTTCAGGATGTGCTTTGCGGAGAGCTTCTACGAATAACTTTAAGCGTTCCGGATATTCAGGTCCCCACTGTTCGTTTCCGATTCCGATGAACTTCATGTTGAAAGGAGCCGGATGTCCCATATCGGCACGGAGTTTTCCCCATTTGGTATCAGTACCTCCATTAGCAAATTCAATCAGGTCGAGTGCATCCTGAATGTAGCTGTCGAGATCGCATACCTGTACATGTGCTTTCGGGTCATCGTTCTGATACTGGCAGGCAAGTCCGCAGTTCAGTACAGGAAGTGGTTCTGCTCCCATGTCTTCTGACAGAAGGAACAATTCATAGAATCCCATGCCATAAGTCTGGAAGTAATCAGGGAAGAAACGATGCGGGAAAGTATAATGCCATCTGTTTTCATTGAGCGGACGGTTTTCTACCGGGCCTACAGAGTTTTTCCAGTTGTAACGGGTTGCCAGGTCTGTACCTTCCACGATACATCCTCCGGGGAAACGGAATACTCCCGGTTTGGTGTCGGCCAATGCCTGTACCAGGTCCTTTCTCAATCCGTTTTCACGTCCTTTCCAAGTATCTACAGGGAATAAAGAAACATGTTCCAGGTCTACGGTGCCCGGTGAATCGAGGAATATTCTCAAATGAGCTTTTGCTTCTGTCTGGGTCGGTGTGAGGATAACTTCATATTTTTTCCAGTCTTTTGAGTTAATTGTCAGGTTTTGTGAAGTGATGACCTGAGTTTCTCCCATAGACGCATTGTTGATAAGTTCTACTCGTATTTTCTGGTTTTCTCCTCTTGCCCATACGGTAAAACGATATTTTTCATTGGCTTTGAGTCCGATACCGAAAAATCCTTCGTTTTCAATACCTGTGCGTTTGTGTGCATGTCCGGGGTCTACCAGGCGTACATAATGTGGGTTGCGTTCAAACGGACCATCATTTTGCAGAGTTACATTTCCAAAAATGTCCCATCCCATAAAACTTTGAGGGAACTCGAATGAACGGTTCTTGATTAATTCTGCATAGAGTCCCCCGTCTGCTCCATAGTTGATGTCTTCGAAGAAATGGCCGTACATGGTCGGTTGAATTTCTGCTCCAATTTTATTGGCTTGGATAACCATCTGGTTGACATTCTGTGCTTGTAAGCTGAGTCCTGTTGTTAGTGCAAGCGCAGAAAGAAAGGTTAAGTGTTTGTTCATGGTTTTATTATTAAATTAATGTGATACAAATTTATAAATAAACACGAGAAATTCATGGAAAAACAGTGAAATATCTGTCTTTATGAAATTTAGGCATAAAATTAGGAGCAATCATTTTTCCTGAGGTGGACAAATTCTTCTATTGGGTGGACATTTGTCTTTTGAGTGGATTTTTATCCTCTTTTTCAGAAAAAGACTCGAAAAACGGTTTACCTTTGTGTAAAACAGAATAATTTCTATGAAAAGAAACAGCTTACTTCTATACTTGCTTCTTGTTTTTTGCTTATGTTGCCCGAATGGGCTACTCTATGCGGTACAAAACTCTTCTCGTTTCTCGTTGGCTTCTATTACGATAAACGATGGACTGCCTTATAATTTTGTAGATGATATCATCAAATCCAGTGACGGCTATTTGTGGGTGGCTACGTATGGAGGAGGAGTAGCTCGTTATGATGGCAATGAGTTTGTGGTTTTTAGTGCCAGCACAACGGATAAAAAAAGACTGTTGCGAAGTAATTTTGTGGAGAAATTGGCGGAGGATGCTTTTCATCGTATTTGGATGGCAGGAGAAGCAGGCATAGAGCTCCTTTCTACAGATAACTTGCAATTGTTGCCTGCAGAGTCTTTACAGTCGGCGGAAATGGCTGAGTTGATGAAGCAACCGGTGAGTTTCTTGATGACTGCCAAATCTGGAAATTTATGGTTTTGCAGCCGTGGACAGATTTATAAGGTAATATTTAATAGCACAGGTGCCGTAAAAAAGATTATCCGAATTTCGAACATTCCAATACATGAACGTGGCTGTGTGTTGTATGAAATTGACGGATATATCTGGTTTTTTCACCAGGGAAAAATGTGCCGGATTAGCGAGAGCGTGGAAAAAAGTCAGGAGCCACAGCCCGTATCTGTTTCTTTGAATATTTCTTCTTTTGAATCGGTATTTTGTATTTATCATTGTCAGAACAATGTGTGGATTGGTACAAGTAATGGATTGTATAGTTATGATTTGACTACGGATACCAGTGTGCATTATGTACATAATTCTCAGAATCCTTCTTCCTTGTCGCAGAATTATGTGACATCCATTACTTCTACACGAGATGATCAAGTGATAGTTGGTACGCTGTTAGGATTGAATGTGTTTAATGCTTCGACTTCTGATTTTACTCGTATCCAGGCAAGTGAGGGCATGGAGATGCACGGCTTGTCTTGTAATTTTATCAATACCCTTTATGCGGATGATGAAAATGATATTGTGTGGGTTGGAACTGAAATAGGAGGAATAAGCAAAATGTTTTCTTCCCGTTTGTCTGTAGTGAATTATTATCATCAGCAGAATCTTTCGGGCAGTTTGTCACATAATCCGGTCAATTCGATAGTGGAAGATGAGTATCAGACACTTTGGGTAGGTACCGTAGAAGGGGGATTAAACTGCCGTTTGAAGGGGAGCGATTCTTTCTTGCATTATACCACTGAAACACCAGCCAGTTTGGCACATAATACTGTAAGTGTATTGATGTTAGGTGATGAGGACCGTTTGTATGTAGGTACCTGGGGCGGTGGACTTGGCTGGATTAATCGTAAACCATCTGCTTCTAAACGTTATATGCCCGTTCCGTTGAATGATCCTTTTGTGTCAAGTTTGGCTTTTGACCCTGTGAGTCATTTACTTTGGATTGGTACAATGAATAATGTGTATGTATATAATCCGGCTGATGGAAGTATTTCAGAGCCTTTCTTGAATGAAAGTAAAGAAATTATCAATCAGAATGCATTAGGAATGTGTATTACTCGCGAACGGGAACTTTGGATTTCTTCTCCGTTTGGCCTTTTAAGAGTAAATCTTTCTGCATACGAAAAGGGACAATTGAAATACAAGAAGTATGTCTATCAATTGGATAGTCCTGATTCCGGACATCGGGAACGTATCACTTCTATTTTTCAGGCAAAAGATGGGACTATCTGGTTAGGAAGTAACGGAAATGGATTTTATAAAGCATTGAAAAAAGGAAATGATTACCAATTTCAAGCTTATACGAAGAATGATGGTTTGGTGAGCAATAGTGTACGAGGTATCTTGGAAGACTGGTACGGCAATATTTGGGTATCTACGGATAATGGTTTGTCATGCTTTAATGTAAAAGAAGAGTCATTCCGCAATTATAGTCAGATTGACGGTCTAATCTCTGATCAGTTTTATTGGAATGCCGGAGCTTTGTCGTTTGACAAGGAACGTTTGTTCTTTGGTAGTCAGAAAGGACTGACGGAGATACATCCGATGATTGAAGCTGAGCATCAGCGTAAGTTCCCCTTAGCTTTTACCCACTGTAGAGTGTTTGGACAGGAAGTCTTTCCTCAGTCTGGGGAAATAGCCATGCATGAAAGTGACAAGTCGTTATCAATAGAGTTCTCGGCACTTGATTATGCGTTAGAATCTCAGGCGCAATATTCATATCGTTTAAAAGGGTTTGATGACGCATGGGTAACTGTACCCTCCAATCGAAATAATGCGACTTATACCAATCTATATCCAGGAAAATATGTTTTCCAGCTTCGATATGCTCCTGATGGCAAACACTGGCTTGCGCATACAGAGGAATTGGTTATCGTAGTGCGTCCTTATTTCTATAAGACCCCCTGGTTCCTGCTTTCTGTCTTGTTTATTATCCTGTTTGGTGGTTATCGTATCCTGAGGTGGCGTTATCAGGCTATGAAGCGTCAGCAAGATTTATTGCATCAGATGGTAGAAGAACGTACTTCTGAGTTGGAGGAGCAAAAGAAACTGCTTTCCAATCAAACGCATGAGCTTTCGGAACAGAATCAGTTACTGAAAGATCAGAATGAGAAAATCACTACGCAAAAGAATCAGATTTTAGAGATGTCGCGTAAGGTAGAAGAGCTGACCATTGATAAACTGGCATTTTTTACCAATATTACACATGAATTCCGGACTCCATTGACGTTGATTGTCGGTCCTATCGAACGTGCTTTGAAATTGAGCTATAATCCACAGGTAATAGAACAGTTGCATCTGGTAGAACGTAATTCAAAATATCTTCTTTCACTGGTTAATCAGTTGATGGATTTCCGGAAAGTGGAGGAAGGACGTATCAAAATTGCCACTAATTATGGGAATCTGAGAGAATTTATGGCCGAGATTGTTCCTCCTTTTGCAGATTATGCGAAGAATCGTGGCATTGACCTTCAGCTGTATCTTCGCCTTGCCGATCCGATTCTGATGTTCGATGAGGATGTGATGCGTAAGATTATGACAAATTTAATCAGTAATGCTCTGAAGTTTACTCCAAAGGGAGGGAAGGTAGGCATATATGTAGGAGTTATTGGCAAAGAAAATGAGAAGAAGCTGTTCATTAGTGTTCGTGATACGGGAAAGGGTATTCCTGAGAATGATATGGAGCGTATTTTCATGCAGTTCTATCAATCCGATAACCGAAGCCTTGAGTCGGTCAGTGGTCAGAGTGGTACCGGCATAGGTTTGTATTTATGCCGGAAGCTGATAGATATGTTAGACGGTAAGATTTATGCGAAGAATAATCCGGTGAAAGGAGCCTCATTCCGCATTCTCTTGCCAGCTTTATATGGTGAGACTCAATCCCAGCCGGATTCTTCTGAGATAGAAAAAGAAGATACCGTGATAGATGTGCCTCGTAATGGAAAGATGGTTGTACTGGTAGTAGAAGACAATAAAGATATGCGCGATTATATTCGCTCTATCTTAGCCGAATATTATAATGTGTTGGAGGCCGCTCAGGGAGAAGAGGCCCTGAATATATTGCATTCTAATAATGTGGACTTTATTATTAGTGACCTGATGATGCCGGTTATGGATGGTATGGAATTATCTCGTCGTGTAAAGAATGACTTCTCCATATCTCATATTCCTTTCTTGATGTTGACAGCCAAAACTTCTGACGAAGCACGTTTGGAAAGTTATAAAATGGGTGCAGACGCATTCTTACTGAAGCCTTTCGATGAGAATATGTTGTTGGCCCGTATTTCCAATATATTGGAGAATCGAAGACGTTTCCAACAAAAGTTCTCAATTGATATGAATACTGATTCGTTGGAGGTGGATGAGAATTCTGGTGATAAGAAGTTCCTGAACAAAGCAATGTCAGTTGTAAAAGAAAATTATAAGAATCCGGACTTTGAGGTGAGTGATTTTATAGAGGCGGTTGGCATCAGCAAGAGTTTGTTGAATAAAAAAATGCAGAGCCTGACAGGACAATCTGCCGGCCAGTTCATTCGTAATTATCGTTTGAATCTGGCTCGTGAACTTCTGCTGAAGAATAAGGTAACCCGTACAATGAATATTTCTGAGATTGCATACGAAGTCGGATTTAATGACCCGAAATATTTTACTCGTTGTTTTACAAAGCATTTTAATGTAACTCCGAGTAGCTTGTTAGAAGATTAATACTGATAATTTGGTATATAGTTGTTTATAAGTAAGTTAAATGTTTTTTCTCTTATTGGAGGATAAATGATTTTTTAGTGGAAAACACTTTTATCCACTCTTTTGAATCTTTTTATCTACCCTAAGATATTTAATAAACATTACATTTGCCTTACTAAATAAACTATAAAATTAAATAACCAAAAAAATCAGTATTATGAGGACTAAATTTTTAGTTGCATTGTTCGCTGTTTTTTGTCTGTGGTCTTGTCAGGATTGGGGAGAGATGGATCCACCGGCAGGTAATCAGCAGAAGCCAACCTTAAAAGAACTGGCATCGTACACTTTTGATGATTTGGGATCAGATGTGTCTATTGGTGTTTATCAAGGAGGAAAAGCTCCAAAATTAGTTGTTGATAAACAATTGGAAGTGGTGTTAGAATTGGATGGGGGATATGTGTCTTATTCTAATCCTTTGCAGTTTTATACATTGCAAGAGGCAGCTTCATTAACTGGCTGGGTGAAATTAAATGAGTCGGATGAAGATACCCCGATTTTTTGTTTTTCTGATGAGACGGGAAGCAAAAAATTGATGTTTACTGCAAATTCAGATTTGTATTATAATGAAGAAAAACTAAATACAAATTCTTTATTACTTACTGCTGGAGAGTGGCATTGGTTTTCAGTTGCTGTAAAACTTGATAGCTATGCTATTTATATAGATGGAGTTGCAGTTGACGGAACGATAACGAATGATGAGTCTGTAGCAACGGCATCTCGTGCTGTAGCATCAGGAGAAGTTATGAACTTTATGACAGAGGCTTCAAAATTATATTTTGGTTATGGCTCAAAAGAAAAGCCTGTAAAAATGTGGATTGATGAAGTGTCTGTTTATAAAAACTTGATAACAGATAAGGAAATAGCTAAACCAGAGTTGCCGGAAATTGGTGAAGGAGGTGATAGCGGTGAAGGAGATGGCCCTACTTATGAGAATCCTTATATTTTAGGAGCTCCCGATTGTTCTACAGGTTGGTGGAGTGAGTTTTCACCTATTATGAAAGCTGATGGAGATTGTATTTTCCATCATCGTTTTGTGAACCATACGAATGGGCTTAATGCTTGGAATAACTGGGTTTTAGGAATATCCAATGGTAAACTCCCTAATGAAGAAGGTTATCAAGAATATGCGATTGTTCGTGCTGATAATTGGGGCTGGTTGAATGGAAATGGTGATAATACTATAGACAAATCAGGCTATCCTTTGTCAAATACTTATGATTTAACAAATGGTTGGACTCTATTCTGTCAGGAAATGGAAGGTGCAGTTGTTGATTTAACTATTCAACGTAAAGGCTCTACATTAACGATGAATGCAGACATTGTGACTAAGTCTAAATTGAATTGGACATATAGCTGGACATATGGCGCAATTCCTAATGGTGAATTAGGAGTCTTTTTAACAGTGGATGGCTCATATCTTGAGATAGATTTGGAAGAGGCTTATGTAGGAAATGTTTGGGATAAGAATGAAAATATTGTTGGAAATAAGGATTTTACAACGCCTTTCTTTGGTGACATTTCTGAAGTAATGACAGTTGCAGGAGATTGTAAATTAGGTTGTCAGTTTATTAATCATCGTTCTTCTACAGGACAGAACTGGAATAACTGGCTCTTGGCTATATGTAATGGAATTGAACGTGGGGCTAGTGGTTATGAGGAATATGCCTCTGTCCGTGCTGACAATTGGGGATGGATTGGTAATCAGTTGTATGATGATGGGCATGCTATTGCAAATTCTAAGTATCCATTTGAAAGTACATTTAATTGGGATACTTTTTTAAATGATATGAGTGATGCTACTATTAATATGGTATTGTCTCGTGAGGGAGATACATTTACGATGGATGCAACCATAATGCCAAGTTCAGGTAATGAAATAACTTATAAATGGGTATATCCAGAATTAGTGGCAGATGAAGTCGGTTTTTATTTATCTGTGGATGGTTCGTATCTGGATATTATTACTCAAGTAACTTATCCGTTTATTGCTAACATTAAATAATAATATATGAAAGACATACAAACAAATCCAAAAATAACGGAGGGATATTTCCCTCGGTTATTTATGATCTTCTTTTGCATGTTGTGGACTCTGGGCCTTTTTGCCCAATCTACCAAGGAAGTAAAAGGAGTAGTAAAAGATCCAACAGGAGAAACTGTAATTGGAGCCAGTGTATTGGAAAAAGGAACCACTAATGGTACTATTACAGATTTTGATGGAAATTTTGTGCTGACTGTGTCAGAAAATGCAGTGCTTCAAATCAGTTATATCGGCTATCAGACACAGGAAATTAGTGTAAAAGGAAAGAAGAATTTAGTTGTAACTTTGAAAGAAGATACAGAAGTCCTGGAAGAAGTTGTAGTTGTTGGTTATGGTGCACAGAAAAAGGAGAGTGTAGTAGGTGCAATCTCTCAGGTGTCCTCAAAAGAATTATTAAAATCGCCTTCTGGAAACGTGTCTCAGGCTTTGGCTGGTAAGATTTCTGGTGTGATTACTTCTCAGACGTCTGGTGCTCCGGGTGCGGATGATGCACAAATCTACATTCGTGGTCGTGCCTCTTTTGCAGGAGACAATCAGCCCCTTATCTTAGTGGATGGCGTGGAACGCGAATTTTCACAGATTTCACCTGATGATATAGAGTCTATATCTGTGTTAAAGGATGCTTCAGCTACTGCTGTATATGGTGTACGTGGTGCAAATGGTGTTATGTTGATTACGACAAAACGAGGAAAGGATCAGAAACCAACCGTGAGTCTGACTGCTAACTGGCAGGTTCAGTCTCCGACTCGTAAAGACACCTATTTGGATTCTTATGATTCTGTTGTTTTATTGGAAGAAGCACGTGCCAATGATGGGCTGGGTTCTCAATATTCAGCTTATGATATTGAGATGTATAAAAAATCTCGTAATGGTCAGTTGTCGGGATTGGATGCTATGCTTTATCCGAATGTCGACTGGTATGATACAGTGCTTCGCAGTACAGCTCCTGCTCAACGTTATAATGTAAATGTACAAGGAGGTACAAAACGTGTTCGTTACTTTGCTTCCGCAGAATATTATAATCAGCAGGGTTTGTTTAAGAACTTTAGTACAGACCAGTATGGAAATAGTTCGAATTCGAGCTATCGCCGTTATGCTTTCCGTGGAAATTTGGACTTTTTGGTGACAGATGATTTGACGGTTTCTGTAAACTTTGGAACACGCTTTGAGGAACGTCGTGGTCCGAACTCTGACGAACGTCTGGATGGTTCATATAGTGAAGTCTTTTATGAGTTGAATCATACTCCGGGATGGCTTTTCCCTGTAAGTTATAATATTGGTGAAGAAGGAGAAGCAAAACAGACTTTGTATGGTGGTAACTCTCAGAACCAGAATAATATTGTAGGTCGTTTGGCAGAAGCTGGATTTACACGTGCTACCAATACAATTAATGAAACAAACTTTATTGTGAATTATGATTTGCATAAGATTACTCCGGGACTTTCTGTAAAAGGTATGGCATCTTTTGATTATGATGCATATTATAACCGAAAATTTACAGCTGATTTTGCTACTTATGAATTGACAGACCGTAATAATTATAACTCTATTGACGGATATACCCAGTTTAACAATGATACGGAGTTGGCTTATGCTGGCAATGATCAGACTACGACCTATAAACTTTACATGGAATTGCAGTTAAATTACGCTCGTAAGTTTGGAAAGCATGATGTGACCGCTATGATGTTGTATAACCAGAATGATTATCGTTATCAGGCTGACCTGGCTAAGCGCTATCAGGGATTAGTTGGTCGTGCGACTTATGGATATGATGATCGTTATCTGGCAGAAGTGAACTTTGGTTTCAATGGTTCTGAAAACTTCCGTAAGGGTAAACGATTTGGTTTCTTTCCTTCATTCTCTTTGGGATGGCGTATATCTAACGAAAAATTTATGCAGCCTGTTTCCAGTTGGTTGAACAATCTTAAATTGCGTGCATCTTATGGTGAAGTTGGTAATGATGTATATATGGTAAATGGCGTACAGCAACGTTTCTTGTATGAACCGGTATGGACACAATTGGCAAATGCATATCGTTTTGGTAGCAATCAAACGGTAACGGGTATTTACGAAAGTCAGTATCCTAACTATGATGTAACTTGGGAACGTGCGCGTAAATATAATGTAGGTTTGGAATTCGGTTTGTGGAATGGATTGTTAACTGGTAATTTTGATTATTTCTATGAGAGCCGTACAGATATTCTGACTCAATATTTGACTCGTCCACAATGGGTTGGTGTTGTAATGGCTGCAGGAAATTTGGGAAAGACAAAGAATCAGGGTGTTGAACTTGAATTGAAACATAACAATCGGATTGGTAAAGATTTTTATTACAATGTAGGATTTACTTTCTCACATGCACGTAATGAAATTCTTGATATGGATGAACCTGATGCAAAAACAGGTTATCGTAAACAGGAAGGACATCCGATTAATCAGTATTTTGGATTGATTTGTGATGGTTTTGTTACTCAGGCAGACTTAGACAATCCGAATTTCCCGAAGTCTACTTATGGAAATGTGCAAGTAGGTGACTTGAAATATCGGGATATGAATGGTGATGGCTTCATTGACGACCGTGATGAAACATTTATTGGTTATAGTGATATTCCAGAAAATACGTATGCATTGACTCTCGGAGCTCAGTGGAAAGGAATTGGTTTCAGTGTTATGTTCCAAGGAGTAGATCATGTTTCTCGTTTTTATGATGCAGAAGCTATGTTTGCCTTTGTAAATGGTGGTAAGGTAAAGGAGCATCATTTGGGACGTTGGAATCCGGCCATGAGCGAAGAATATAACTTGGCAAATGCTACTTATCCTCTATTACATTATGATTCTTATGGAAACCATAATCAGCGGCAGAACTCATTCTTCCTGAAGAATGGTGCGTTCTTGCGCTTAAAGAATATTGAACTTAGTTATTCTTTGCCGCAGAGCTGGATTAAGAAAGCAGCTATGAAAGAATGTAGAATATATGTGAATGCTAGCAACTTGGTTACTTGGGATCATTTGGGAGGTTTGACAGACCCGGAAAGTAATGGCTCGAACCGTTATCCAATTATGAAAACCGTAAACTTTGGTGTAAATATTCAATTCTAAAAAATATCAGTATGAAAATAAATAGAACATTAATATATACCTTGTTAGCTGCAACACTTTCAGGAACGTCCTTGACTTCTTGTGAAGAAATGTTCGGTGACTTTCTGGATAAGCAGCCAAGTAATGAACTGACAGAGGAGGAAACCTTCAGTTTATGGACGAACATGGAAGAGTTTCATTATGATACTTATAATTTTCTACGCCATGGTATAGGACGTATTAACAATTCCTGGATGGATTCTGCCACTGATTTAGGGGAAACCAGCTATTCAAATGCAGGAACTCGTGTAAGCTTCAATATTGGAAATTATTATAGTGCAGAAGCTGCAAATGAACTGACCGATGTATGGGGAAATTATTATCGTGCCATCCGTAAATGTAATATGTTGCTGGAAAAAATAGACGAGGTATCTCAAGCGGAAGAAGATACATACGATGTGTATCTCCGTGATAAGGCTGTTTATAAAGCAGAAGCCCGTTTTTTCAGAGCCTATTTTTATTGGGAATTGTTTTTGAGATATGGCCCGGTACCTTTAGTGACAAAAGTACTTGATCCAGATGGCGATTTGATTTCTGATTACAAGGAACGTCCAACGACAAAAGCTTATGTGCAAGAGTTTATACTGAAGGAATTGGCAGAATGTGAAAGTGATTTATTGACAGTTGAAGAAGTACAGGCTGAGTTGGATAAACTTTCCGGTCGTGTATGGCAGCCTGCAGCACGTGCTTTAGCATGTCGTATAAAGTTATACATGGCTAGTCCGCGCTTTGCTGGACAGACTGATATTACTTGGCAAGATGCTGCTGATGCAGCCAAAAGTTTTATTACAGATTTTGGTGATACAGGTAAGTTTAAACTTTGGCAAGAAGATAATGCTACAGCGGAGGCTAATTATGCGAATGCGATTTTGAAACCTGCAACAGATAACGGTAAGAATCCGGAAATAATCTTTTGGCGGAATGATGGTACGTTTGGCTGGAGTGCAGTGGAGAATGATACTCCTGTAGGAGAAGGAGGAAAGGGAGGTATGTGTCCTTCACAGAATTTAGTGGATATGTATGATTTAGCAGATGGAACATCTCCATTTACAGAATATGATGATACCGGAGCTCCTGTATATAACTCAACTACATCTAATGGAGTGCCAGCTCCGACAGTGAAATCAGGAGTGCGTTATAACGATGCCAATCCGTGTTATAATCGTGATCCACGTTTGGCTGCCTCTATTTTGTATCATGGAGTAGATTGGAATGATGGAACAATAAACGTAATTAAGGGGCAACGTGATAATCCTATTGGTAATGCGAATGTAACTCCTACAGGGTATTATCTTCGTAAATATATGCCAGAAGAAATTTTGGCTAATAATCATGGGGGTACAGCTTTCAGAAACTGGATTTTTATTCGGTATGCAGAGATCCTGCTTGATTATGCGGAGGCAATAAATGAAGTGAGTCCAAATAATTATAAAGACGCATTGGCGGTTATCCAACCGATTCGTGATCGCGTAGGAATGACATTGCAATTGGAAAACCGTGCAGATCTTCAATCTCAGGATGCTGTCCGCAAATTTATTCGCCGTGAGCGCACAATAGAATTGGCATTCGAAGATCATCGTGCGTGGGATGTTCGTCGTTGGGGTGTGGCCAAAGAAGCATTAGCCCGTGATATTTATGGGGTAGATGTAGTACGCGAAAATGGACAGACTAAATATGTGCGTAAAATTGCTCAGCCCCGTGTGTTTGAAGATAAGATGTATCTGTATCCGATACCGGAAGGCGAGGTTTGGAAAACCAATATTGAGAATAATCCAGGATGGAATTAATAAAAGATTCAATGGTTATGTATAAGATAAATAAGAAAAATAAAATACGTACAGGGCTGAATAAGGTCTTATTAGCTACTGTATTAAGCTCTGCATCTCTTTCTGTGTGGGCACAAGAAGGCATATTAAAAGGTCGTGTGGTGGATGTAGAGGGTAATCCAATTCCAGGTGCTGTCGTAAATGTGCTTGAGGGTAGCCGAATTGCCTTGAGCGATGAAAACGGATATTTCCAATTGAAGAAGGTAGTACCCAATGATGAAATTTATGCTACATGCGTGGGATATCTTCCTGCTACAGAAGTTGCTTCTGAACTTGATGGTGGTTTTACGATTGTATTGAAAGAAGATACAGATGTGTATATGCATACCGCACCTGTGCCTTTCGGTCGTAAGCCCATGAAATATATGACAGAAGCTACATCTGTGGTAACTGGTGAGGAATTGGAGAAACATCCGGTTACTGTGTTACAGAATGCTTTTACTTCTACAGTAACAGGTGTGGAAACATACGAAAAGAACTCAGAACCTGGATGGAGTGAGACCCTATTCTATATTCGTGGTTTACGTACTATGAATAATAATTTGGCAAATGATGGACAGATTGCGGAGAAACCTTTGGTTATCGTTGATAATGTGGAACGAGATTTGTCCTTCTTGGATGCATATCCAATAGAAAGCATTACAATTTTAAAAGATGCTGCTGCTTGCGCTATTTATGGTATGCGTGGTGCAAACGGAGCTATTATTGTCACTACAAAGCGTGGTCAGGCTGGTAGAACAAAGATTGATTTTACACAAGAAGTAGGTTTCCAGACTGTATCTGGTATTCCTGAAAGTCAAAATTCATATAATTATGCCTTAACGAAAAATCAGGCAAATTATCTGGATGGAAAAGAACCTGAATTTAGTGACTATGATATTGAAATGTATCGTCGTGTATGTAATGGCGAGCAGCTGACGGGAATGGATCGGTATAAGTATTTTAATACGAACTGGCATGATACAATGTTAAGAGACTTAGCCCCTCAGTATCGTACTAATTTGCAGATTAGTGGAGGTAATGCACGTGCTCGTTATTATGTTTCTTTCTCTTATTTGCGTCAGGAAGGTTTGTATAATACAGAATGGACTGATTATAATGAAGGATATAGTACACAGCATACGTTGAATCGTTATAATTTGCGTTCGAACATTGATATTGATGTCAATAAATTCTTGAACGTATCTTTGGATTTAGGTGGTCGTATTGATAATATTAGTCAGCCCGGTATTGATACGTGGAATATTTTTACTTGGGGAGCTGGTGAAAATCTTCCTATTAACCCTGTTTTTACACCTAACGGTAATTGGTTCTTTCCTTCTGATAGCGACAGTAAGAATGGCGCGGCTCAGATTGCGGGAAGAGGTATTGAGAAGAATCGTCGTCGTAACCTATATACAACATTGACTGCTAACGGGGATTTAGGTTCATTGCTGCCTGGCTTGAAAGCAAATCTGACTTTTAGTTTTGACTCTTATGAAACTTTCCGTCAGACTCAGGTAGCAGACATAGATGGATATTATTATAATTTCCGTGATGATGTGAGCGATGTGTCTCAGTATACATACAAACGTATGCGTACAGCAGCTTCTTTGCCTAATCCAAGTACTTCTCCTCGTGATTATTATTATAATATCAACATAAACGGAGGTCTTTCTTATAACCATACATTTAATAAAAAACATTGGTTAGATGCTAAAGCATTCATGCGTTCATATCAGAATGTAGTACGCGGACAATATTCTTCAAATCGCTATCTTTCTTATAATGCACAAGCTACCTATGTATATGACAGCCGTTATATTGTATCGGGTAATTTGTCTTATATGGGGAATGATAATTTTGCACCGGGAGAACGTTATGGATTATTCCCAGGTGGTTCTGTGGGATGGGTCTTATCAGAAGAACCTTGGTTTAAAAATAAGGCTACCCAGTTGCTGAAGATTCGTGCTTCTTATGGTCGTGCCGGTATGTCTGATATTTATACTACTTCTGATGGAGTTCCTTCTGTTCGTTATCCTTATCAAGGGGCTTATACAGAAACGGGTGGCCGTTATAATTTTGGAACGTCTCAGTCTGCTTACACTGGTATTTATGAATCTACTGTAGGAAATAGAAATATTAAGTGGGAAATTTCCGACATGGTGAATGTGGGTATGGATTTTGATTTTTGGAATAAGAAATTGTATGGACAGATTGATTTATTTAAAGAATGGCGTTCAAATATACTTGTGACTCGTTCTACCATACCGACAGGAATGTTTGGGGCAGCTGTACCTTTGGATTCTTATGGAAAGGCGGAAACAAAAGGCTTTGAAGTGACATTGGGACACATGAATAAGATTGGTGATTTTACTTATCATATTCAGGGTATGTTGACTTACAATACCAATAAGATTACAGAAATGGATGAGGTTGCACCTGATTATGCATACCAGTCAAAAACTGGTAATCGTATAAACCAAAGCCAGTTGTTGACATGGGTACAATGGGCAAGTGATCCTGCCTTAATTCCTGAATCTCATCAGGATGCTATTGACCATCCGGAAAAATATCCTTGGCATTCGGCGGGAAAATATCAGTTGGGTAATGCCATTTTTAAGGATACAAACGGTGACCGTATTATAGATGCTTATGATAAAGAACCGATGGGATATACTAAGATTCCAGAGTTGATTCCGACTGTAAATATCGGTTTTGAGTGGAAAGGATTGGATGCCCGTGCAGTTTTGACTGCTTATTTGAACCGTACGGTAGGCTGTCGTGAGAATATGGACTATGGTTTTGGATGGGGAGGTACCTCTACTCACGAAGTAGTTAATACATGGGGATATTATACAGACGATCCGACCGACCCGCGTAATATCAATGCAAAATATCCTCGTTTGTCTAATTCATTTAGTAATATCGACCGTAACTATCCATATAATGAATCTACTATCTGGGTAGTAAACGGGGATTTCCTTTCTTTGCGTAATGTGGAAGTGGGTTATTCTTTACCTAAAAAATGGATTGCAAAAGCCAATATGACAAAAGTACGTATTTATTTTAGTGGTTATAACTTATGTAACTGGAGTCATTTGCCGAAAGGTTTTGACCCTGAAAATCCATTGAACTATATCTGGAATTATCCTAAAACAAAATCGTTTACATTTGGTATCAATGTAGGATTTTAAATAAAGCAATATTATGAAGATAAAGAAATATACTTATATAATGTTAGCCGTATTATTATTTTCTGGTACGGCTTGCAGTGACTTTTTGGATAAAGAATATGATGCAACCCTTTCAGATGAAAAGGTGTTTACTAATCAGACTATGACGCGTGAGTTCCTGACAGACATCTATACAAATCTGCCTGATGGATTGGCTCCTTTAAATGATGATCAGTTTACAGGTGCTTCTCGTGATTGTATGACAGATAATGCAACCTCCTATTGGGGGTTACATTATTACACGAAAGTAGCTACCGATTCGTATACAGCAAAAGACCATCCTTTATTGGGGCAATGGAATACAGATTTCGCAGGAATCCGTAAATGCAATATCTTTTTAAATAATGCTCAGGCTTCTGTTGTTGGTAACGCTGAAAAGTCGGGTGATGATAATAAGTTATACGAACGTTATTGCAATGAAGCAAGATTGTTACGTGCATTGTTCCACTTTGATTTGGTGTGCTGGTTTGGTGATATGCTGATTGTAGGAGAGAATGAAGATGGTACGAATATTGTTTTCAGTATGGAAGATCCTGAACAAATGAATCAGGCTCGTACTCCTGCGGCAGATGTTTTGCAATGGGTAGCAGATGAATGCGACAAGGTAAAAGATGCTTTACCATTCCGATACTCTAATGAAACGACAAACTGGGGGCGTGTGAATGGAGCAACAGCTTATGCTTTAAAAGCTCGTGCTTTACTTTATAAGGCTTCAGCTCTCAATAACCCTACAGGAGAGCAGTCTTGGTGGCAGGCTGCCGCACAAGCTGCGCAGGATTTTATTGATAAGAATGCGCAGCAGTCTAATCCTTATCAGTTATATACTACAGGAAATCCTGAAAATGATTATTATGAATGTTTTACTACCAATCCGGTATATAATAATGAAATCATTTTGTCTCGTTCAGTGTGGAATACAAACAAAGTGGAGCAAGTCTTCTTACCTGTTGGTTTCACTGGAAAATTTTCGGCTGCAGGTCGTACAAGTCCAACTCAGAACTTTGTAGATTGTTTTGAGATGTTAGATGGGAAACGAATTGATGAAGGAGGTGGTGATTATGCTTATAATGCACAGAATCCGTATGTGAATCGTGATCCACGTTTGGCTCAGATTGTTTTCTATCAAGGTATGACATGGGGTAGTGCAAAAGATAATGAACAACGTAAATTGGACATGCGTACGGATGGAGGGAAAGATTATTCAGCCTCTATGGGAGGAACTTGTACAGGATACTATTTGAAGAAATTTGTAAATAATATTTCTTGCCAGAATCCTACTAACTATCCTCATTCATGGATTATTTTCCGTTATGGAGAGGTTCTGTTAAATGCTGCTGAAGCTTATTGTGAAGCTGGTAATCTGGACAAGGCAAAACAATATATTAATGAAATTCGTGATCGTGCCGGTATGCCTCATTATGAATATACAGACCAGACAGAATTACTAAAACGTATTCGTAATGAACGTCGTATTGAATTAAGTTTTGAGGATCATCGTATGTGGGACTTGCGCCGCTGGCGGGCATACGATAATGTAACGGCTTCAGAAGAACAGTCTAAGCCTTATTATGAACAATTGTTGAATTTGTATGGCGTAGAAATCTCAGGAACGGAAGCTGCTCCTGTTTACCAGTATGGACCAGCGCGTTCTGCACAGAATGGAGGGGTAATAGAGACACGTGTGTTCAATATCCCGAAAAATTATCTGTTCCCGATACCTGATTCTGATGTCAAAATGGCTCCTAACTTGAAGCAAAACCCAGGCTGGGAAATAACCGGAGAATAATCAGCATGAAGATTTTAATAAAAAGAATGGTTATATGAATATAAAAAATGCATTGAAATATGTTTTCGTCGGACTAGCTTGTGTATTGAGTGCATGTAGCGACGAAGAAAATGGAGTGAGCATTGGCAATATGTCTTTAGAGAAGCCTTCTGTTTCAAATGTGACATATAAGTCGGTAGATGTTTCAGCTCAAGTAAAAGATCCTTCCTCTTATATATTGAAACGAGGAATATGTTATGGAACAGAAGCTTCTCCCACCATTGAAAATCAAATTGTGGAAGTGGAAGGAAGCGGTAGTGATATCAATGTTGTCTTAAGTGGATTGACGGAAAGTACGACTTATTATGTACGTGCTTTTGTAACTGTGCTTGATAATGAACCCATGTATTCGGAGGAGGTACAAGTGACTACTCTTGCGGCTACCTTGGATGATAAACTTGCAGATTATGTAGCGCCTGATTATGAAGACGATTATACTTCTATTGCAGGATGGGATAAGCGGAATGAGTGGAACCTGGCTAATGTACATGACCCTTCTGTCGTGTTGGCTGATGACGGCTATTATTATATGTATCAGACTGACGCTTCGTATGGTAATGCACATGATGGACATGGGCATTTCCATTGTCGTCGTTCTAAAGATTTGGTCAATTGGGAGTACATGGGAGCTACTATGCAGGAGGCTCCGGCATGGGTAAAAGAAAACCTGAATGCATATCGTGCAGAAATGGGTTTGGAGCCAATAGAGTCTCCTTCTTATGGCTATTGGGCTCCTGTAGTACGTAAGGTAAAAACAGGTCTGTATCGTATGTATTATAGTATTGTTGTAGATAATTATATTCAAACTGGAAAAACAAATACAACAGATAATTTTGACGGTTCTTGGACAGAACGTGCTTTTATTGGTTTGATGGAAACTTCAGATCCGGCTTCTAATGTATGGGAAGACAAAGGTATGGTAGTCTGTTCATCTTCAGACCGGGGAATGAATGACTGGAGCCGGCCTAACCTGAATAACTGGGATGCGTATTTCTATTTTAATGCTATTGACCCTACTTATTTAGTTGATAAGGATGGCACCCATTGGTTGATTTATGGTTCTTGGCATAGTGGTATTGCAGAAGTGGAGTTAAATCCGGAGACGGGTTTGCCTAAAACAAGTTTAGGAAATCCTTGGGGGATTTCTACTTGGAATACAAATACTTACGGAAAGTTGATAGCACGCCGTGGTACCTCTCGCTGGCAGGGCTCGGAAGGTCCGGAAGTTGTGTATAACCCAGAAACAGGTTATTATTATATGTTCCTTGCTTATGGGTCATTAGCGGTAGAATATAACACTCGAGTAGTACGTGCTCGGAGTATGAATGGACCTTGGTTGGATATAAATAATAATGATGCAGCGTACGGTATCCAGGCAGAACCTATAGTAACTCATCCTTATAAATTCAGTAATAGCTATGGATGGGTGGGTATTTCTCATTGTGCAGTGTTTGATGATGGCAATGGAAACTGGTTCTATTCTTCACAAGGACGTTTACCCGAAAACGTACCGGGAGTTTATGAATCTAATGCAGTAATGATGGGACATGTACGTAGTATCCGTTGGACGGAAGACGGGTGGCCTTTGGTTATGCCTGAACGCTATGGAGCTGTTCCTCAGGTTCCTATTACAGAAGGAGAATTGATTGGTGATTGGGAAATGATTCAAATGTCTTCTAATCATCCGGGGCAGCAATATGCTTCTGCAATTATGACTCTTTCTGCAGATCATAAAATTACAGAGGGTACTTGGAAAGGTGGTAGCTGGAGTTATGATGCAGAGAATCAGGTTTTAACAGCTAATGGCGTAAAACTGTATTTACAGCGTGAAGTAGACTGGGAAATGATTCCTCGTACACCGACTATTGTATTTGCTGGATATCATCAAAGTAACGGTGTTTGGCGTACAGATTGGGGAAAGAAAGTACAGTGACTTATAATATGTTAGTTTGGACGCCTTGTAGATAAGGAATTCTTGTTTGCAAGGCGTTTCTTTTGTGTATAATATCGTGATTAGGATTATGAAACACATCATTTTCTCATTTATCTTCCTGGCTGCAGCAAGCGCAGCTTACGCTTCTTCTCCTAAGAAGTCGTCGGTCATCCCAACCAGTAAAGTTATGACCCATGACCCAGTGCTGGCTAAGCAGGGTGATACCTATTACCTCTTTGCTACCGGACAGGGAATTTCCGTGATGTCTTCAAAGGATTTGAAGAACTGGAAGTTTGAAAAACCGGTATTCGAGGAGGCACCGCAATGGGCGGTAGAAACCGTAAAAGGTTATAACGGACACACGTGGGCACCGGATATTATTTTCCATAACGGACTTTATCATTTGTTTTATTCATGTTCGGCATTTGGAAAGAATACTTCGGCTATTGGTCACGCAACCAATCCTACGCTCGACCCTTCCAGTCCTGATTTCAAATGGACAGACCATGGAAAAGTAATTCAGTCGGTACCTAACCGGGATATGTGGAATGCTATTGATCCCAATATCATTATTGATGAAAATGGTACACCCTGGATGAATTTCGGCTCATTCTGGGATGGCATCAAGATGGTAAAGCTGACTCCTGATATGAATGGAGTGGCTCAGCCGGAAGAGTGGTATTCACTTTCTCGCCGTCAACGTACCTTTAATTTGGACGAAGAGAATGCAGGTGATGGAGCAGTTGAAGCGCCGTTTATCATGAAGCACGGTGATTATTATTACTTGTTTGTGTCATTTGACTATTGCTGTAAGGGCTTGAAAAGTGATTATAAAGTCATGGTCGGACGTTCGAAGACTGTCACAGGACCTTATTTAGACAAAGACGGAAAAGCTATGAATAAGGGAGGTGGTTCATTAGTGATTCAGGGAAACAAGGACTATGCCGGAGTAGGCCATAATGCAGCCTATCATCTGGACGGGAAGGACTATTTTATCTCTCATGCCTACTCTGTGGCAGAAGAAGGAGCCCCCAAATTGATAATTCGTGAAATGACCTGGACACCTGACGAATGGCCGGTTGTCAACTTCTAAAAGTGATGCTTGCAGGGATGCCGCAGGGAGTATTTTTCTCCTGAGCGGCATCTTTTTTATGTCGATATTGCATGATTTGTGATAGCTTTTTAGCGAAAATTTTATTGTTGATTTCACACCTAATCCCTATTTTTGCCTTGATTAGTAATTATTTGGAAAAACACCTATGAAAAAACAAGTATTTTTTGGCACATTGGCATTATTGGCCTCTCAGGCATTTGCCCAGCAGGCAGCGGTCACCGGCCCTGATGCTCGTTTGAAACTCGACTTTCAGTTGCAGGACGGCAAGCCTGTCTATTCGGTGACCTACGATGGAAAGACCGTGCTGGAGAACTCTCCTCTCGGCTTTGTATCCAATATCGGCGACTTCAGCCGTCAGATGAGCTTTGTCGGCCAGCAGGCGGATAAGGTGGAAAAGACATACACGCAGGACCGTATCAAGTGTTCTACGGTAAATTATTCTGCTAACAAGCTGACTGTAACCCTTGAAAATGCTGACAAGAAGAAGCTGGACATCGTGTTCCAGTTGAGCAACAACGACATTGCTTTCCGCTACGAGATGCCTCAGTATGGCGAAACGGCCTGTATGGTAATTGAAAAGGAAGCGACCGGATTTGACTTTCCTTCTACCACTACTACGTTCCTTTCTCCGCAGAGTGATCCGATGATTGGCTGGATGCGTACGAAACCGAGCTACGAAGAGGAATATGTGCCCGATGAACCGGTGGCTACCCCTTCCAAGTACAGTGAAGGCTATACTTTCCCGGCGCTGTTCCATGTGGGCGACAACTGGGCATTGGTATCGGAGACCGGTGTGCGCAGCCTGTATTGTGCTTCCCATCTGAGTGATGCTACTAAAGATGGTCTTTACAGTATTGCTTTCCCGAATCCGGGCGAGATGAACGGTCTGGGTTCTTCTACTCCGGGACTGGCTCTGCCGGGTGTCACTCCCTGGCGTACGATTACAGTGGGCAGCGGGCTGAAGCCGATTGTGGAGACTACCGTTCCGTTTGATGTGGTGGAACCGCTGTATGAGCCTTCTCAGGAATACAAGTTCGGCCGTTCTACGTGGAGCTGGATTA
>UMFC01009129.1_pt1 | contig 23647 bp, 25 predicted proteins | sample 1964931 | NCBI WGS metagenome assembly UMFC01 (sample SAMEA4836038, study PRJEB28245) | human gut metagenome | biome: gut microbiome; material: fecal sample | place: Denmark | collected 2008 | reverse complement strand
AGATGCTCTGAACCAGCTGAGCTAAACGCCCCAAAAAGAAAAAGCAATGATTTACGAGAAATTCGTTGAGTGGGCGTTGACGGATTCGAACCGCCGACCCTCTGCTTGTAAGGCAGATGCTCTGAACCAGCTGAGCTAAACGCCCGATAGTCTCGTTCTCAATTGCGGTTGCAAAGGTACAACTAAATTTGTAATCTGCAAACTTTTGAGTTGTTTTTTTGCCAAAAAGTGAAAAAAGAGCACATTGAAGGGGGTAAAAATCTATCCAACAAGGAAAATTCGCAAGAAAGAACCCACACAAATCAAATTATTGTACGTAACTTTGCAAGGCTAAAATGAAGGAAAAACAAATGGAAGAAACGTTTGCAAAATACATCAACGTCAACGGAGAACTGATGGATTTATCCCGCCCTCAGGTGATGGGTATTCTGAATGTAACCCCCGACTCTTTTTATGCCGACAGCCGTAAACAAGCGGAAGAGGATATTGTCAGCAGGGTACACCAGATTATAGAAGAGGGAGGACGCATCATTGACATTGGTGCCTATTCTTCACGTCCGGATGCCGAAGATGTATCTCCGGAAGAAGAGATGAAACGGCTGAAACACGGTTTACAGGTTATCCAAAGAGAATTCCCTGATGCCATTGTTTCTGTCGACACTTTCCGTGCCGATGTAGCCCGGATGTGCGTAGAAGAATACGGTACGGCAATTATCAATGACATTTCTGCCGGCGACTTGGATGCAAACATGTTTTCTACTGTGGCAAAATTGAAAGTGCCCTACATCATGATGCACATGCAGGGAAATCCACAAAACATGCAAAAGAATCCGCACTACCAGCATCCGGTTAAAGAAATCATCCTTTATTTTGCTGAAAAAATCGAGAAGCTCCGGGCTGCAGGTGTAAAAGACCTTATTATAGATCCAGGATTTGGTTTCGGAAAAACACTGGAACATAATTATGAAATACTGAACAAACTGGAAGAGTTCTCCATATTCCAACTTCCGATACTTGTAGGAGTATCCCGCAAATCAATGATTTATAAATTATTGGGAGGAGGAGCTGAAAATGCCCTGAACGGGACAACTGCCGTACACGCTATTGCCTTGATGAAAGGTGCCAACCTGCTCAGGGTACATGACGTAAAAGCAGCCGTAGAAACCGTCCGGATTTTCAATGCCATGCAAAACCAATGATTTAAGACACGAACTTCAACATACTTTTAATTATGCCTTTCGACATCTACATACTCAGTTTCAAAGATATACTCGACATTCTGCTGGTAGCCTTTCTGTTATACAAGTCCTACAAGCTGATGAAGTCGTCGGGCTCCATTAATATCTTCATCGGTATCCTGGTATTCATTATCATTTGGGTAATCGTGTCACAGGTACTCCAAATGAGACTATTAGGTTCTATTTTCGACAAACTGGTGAGTGTAGGAGTTATCGCACTTATTGTCTTGTTCCAGGACGAGATACGCCATTTCCTATTGTCATTAGGTTCCAGACACCGCAGCAACAGCCTGTTCCGTTTCCTGAAAGGCAACAAAAAGACGGACACAGAAAAAGAAGACATCATGCCTATCGTGATGGCCTGCCTGAATATGAGTAAGGGTAAGGTAGGAGCACTGATTGTGATAGAAAAGGATTTCCCGTTGGATGACATTGTCCGTACAGGCGACCTGATTGATGCCAATATCAACCAGCGTCTCATTGAGAATATCTTCTTCAAGAACAGCCCATTGCACGATGGAGCTATGATCATCAGCCACAAACGAATAAAAGCAGCCGGATGCATTCTTCCAGTTTCACACAACCTGGAAATCCCTAAAGAATTAGGACTTCGCCATCGTGCAGCCTTGGGTGTATCACAAGAAACCGATGCCATGGCCATTATTGTATCCGAAGAAACTGGCGGCATTTCCATTGCCTACCACGGACAGTTCCATTTGAAGCTAACGGCAGAAGAACTGGAACGTATGCTGACAGCCGACAACCGGATGTAACTTCAATCCAACATCAGATTCATGTAGGGGAATTTCCCATCAAACAGTTGTCGGGTAAGTTCATTGATAGAAACCACTTGATAAGTCTGCCCTTTCAATTCACCTCTGGAATACATGCCTCCTTCCAAGTTATGCCAACCATTATTTTGCGGAAGAGCCTCATCCCCTTCTACTTTAAAATAATGGTTTCCAGTCCATATTCCTGCCAATAATCTGAACAAAGCCTCTACATGAATGATTCTTGCCATCCCTAGCTCATAAGGCTGACCATCAGAAAAAGAATAGCATTCCAATTCCATCAAGCCGTAATGAGAAGACAATCCACGCAGCATAGCTTGTTCAACGGTCTTATCCCTGCATACCACTTCCTTGATTATCAGTTTTTCCTCTTCCGGCAAACAGAAGCAAAGTCCCTGCAGTTCATCTTCCTCTACAGCACCCCACAACTGACCTCCCGACAAAAGTAAATCCGCCAATATGATGTGGAAATCTTCCCAATTATGCTGTATGCAGTTTTCACAATCAGACTGAAAAAGGTCATAAAAACGGAAAGCATCCCCGCATAAGGCACTTCCTGGAGGGATTTCAACCAGTTTCCACCGATTTGAAAAGTTTTCAACAGGTAAACAAGAAGCTGTTAATAACTTTTTTCTACGTTGAAAACAAAGGGTATATCCCGAACGGGCATAGTAACCTTTCAGCCAATCCTCTGCAGGTATCAAAGTAGAAAACAGCACCCCTTCCCGAAACATGCTCTGATGAGCCTGGGCCAGCAATTTTCGCATCACTCCCCGCTCCCGATATGCCGGATGTGTACAAGCTCCTGAAATATAGGCAACCGGCACATTCATGCCTTCATACGTCAACCGATACGGAATACGTTGCAAAGCAGCTATTACCTGCCCGTCCGATTCCATATACTCATTCAGGGAATCAGCATAGCGGCAACCGAAATAAAGATCCATGAACGCTTCCGAGTCATGAAAGCAAGTTGCCCATAACATTCTGACCTGCTCTTTCACACTCATTTCAACTCCGCCATGTATTTTTCAAGAATCACTTCCGGCTGATAAGAAAGCTTGGCTTTCCGGAGCCCTTCCAATCCCAAGTCTTCCTCCCGGTTGATATAGATGTACTGCGAAGGAATATGATTGGCAAACTCATAATTAATCATGGCGTACGCTCCTTCCACAGCCGTATTTGCTTTTTCCACACAGGTATCGAAAGTCGTTTGGTTAATGGGTGCCCCAAAAGTAAAGGCCACAATCTCATCCTCCACATAAAGCACTCCTCCAATCACGTCCAATTGCTCCAAATGCTGCAAGGCAGCTGTCATGGAGCAACGTTCGTTCTCCAAGGCCTGATTCTCCGCGCAATTGTTCGCCCGGCACCACTGAGTCTCCAGCTCCAGACATGCGGGAATCAAATCGGAAGTCAAAGGTTTATATGTATAATTCGGATAATTACTCCTGAACTTATTCAGATGATTTCGTTTGGGCTGAAACTTTTTCCCTTTCAATGTAGACAAGTCGGAACGCAGATAAATGTAATCAGCATAATCCCGGTCGGATACAAAATTAAACCGATCCGGGAAAGCATTTTCCAGCTCTGCACGCATATTGGCACACACACCCAACAAACGGAAAAGAGCCCCTTGACTTTTTGCATCTTCCATCAACGCCTCAATCACCGGACGAATATCACTTCCTTCACCTACAGGCATCATATAGGCCAGCTGTCCGTCTGCATAGAAACGAAACAGTAAAAAGCCATCCATTTCCGCAATCTCCGTCTGATACAGGAAACGCCAGCTGTACAGGTTCACAAACGACAAATCACAATTACGCCGTGGACTGCACAACGTATATTTCTGCACAGTTTCCTTATCACTCAGGTCTATCGGTTTAAATGCTATCATATAGGTGTTTCTTTTTTGTTTCGAACAAATACTTACATCTGAAGAAAATAACAAATCAGCCGGTCATTCAGTTCATTCCGTACAAGGACAAAATCTTAATACAATCCTAAGATATGCAAAATTGTAGGCGAAAGCAAAGCGGTAAGAATTCCGTTCAAGGTCAATCCCAGACTTGCGTACGCACCATACTTGCCACTCACTTCCATGGCACGTGAAGTACCGACTGCATGGCCGGCTGTCCCCATGGACAATCCCTGTGCAATCGGGCTAGCTACACGCCCTACCTGAAGCAGTTTAAATCCGCAGATAGCTCCAAACAATCCGACCACAATAACCACAGCAGCCGTCAGTGAAGGAATCCCTCCTACCGCATTCGATACCTCCATGGCAATCGGAGTAGTCACAGACTTTGGAGCCAATGACATAATCACTTCCGGAGAGGCCCCCATCAATTTGGCAATAATCGTCACCGAAACCAGCCCGACCACACAACCGGCCAACTGCGAAATCAGAATCGGCATCAGCTGTTTCTTTATCATGCGCAACTGCAGGTACAAAGGTACCCCCAATGCCACGACGGCCGGCTTCAACCAAAATTCTACCAACGAACCAGCCTCAGAGTAAGTCTCATAAGAAACTCCCGTGAACTGAAGAAAACAAATCAACATGGCTATTGCCACAAGGATAGGATTCAACAGCACCCATCCAGTTTTTTTCTGCAACAATTTTGACAAAAAGAAAAAGCCAAACGTAATGGCCAGCAGAAAAAATTTATTTTCGAAAAAATCCATACTTACGAACTAATTGATGTACCCAACCTGTTACTACTAAAACCAAAATCGTGCTGACCAGCGTCGCAATTACAATCGGCCAGAACTGCGCCGTAATCACATCGAAATAGAGCATCAACGCCACTCCTGACGGCACAAAGAAAAATCCTAAATTTGCTACCAGAAAATTTGTAAGCCCCTGCACCCACTCCAGTTTTATCCAGCCCAGCTGAAGAAACAAAGTCAGCAACAGCATACCAATGATGCTCGAAGGAAGCTTAATACCCGTCAAATAAACAATCAGTTCACCTAACGCCAGACATCCAAAAAGAATAGAACACTGTCGAATCATAATACCTTTTATTTTATCTTGAAAACCGGTGCAAAAATACATAATCAGAAAAAACAATCTCCTTCTAAGCCGCTTTTTATTCAAATCTACAAGGGATGGAAAGGTTTTTGCATACTTTAAAGCAAAAAAAAACGCTTTTTGCAAACTAGATATTACAAAAATACCTATTTTTGCAAGTGGAAAACAAAAAGCTCGTTACCGCACACAACAAGCATTTACAATTTAACATATAAATCATGGATTTAATCAGTGAAATCGTTAAACGCGCTAAAGCAAACAAACAGCGCATCGTGCTTCCGGAAGGAACAGAAGAACGTACTTTGAAAGCTGCCAATCAGATATTGACAGACGGTGTAGCAGACCTTATTTTGTTGGGTAACCCCGATGAAATCATGAACCTGGCCAAAGAATGGGGATTGGGTAATATCCACAAAGCTACCATCATTGACCCAGAAAACAATCCTAAACAAGAAGAATATGCACAGCTGCTGTGCGAACTTCGTAAGAAAAAAGGAATGACCATCGAAGAAGCTCGCAAACTTGTGCTGAATCCTTTGTACTTGGGCTGTCTGATTATCAAGGCTGGCGACGCAGACGGACAATTGGCAGGTGCACGCAATACAACTGGTGATGTACTTCGTCCTGCATTGCAGATTATCAAGACTGCTCCGGGCATCACTTGCGTTTCAGGTGCTATGCTGATGCTGACACACGCTCCTGAATGCGGAGACAACGGTGTATTGGTAATGGGCGACGTAGCTGTAACTCCTGTACCTGATGCCAACCAGCTGGCACAAATCGCTATCTGTACTGCTCAGACTGCAAAAGCAGTGGCAGGCATCGACCCGCGTGTAGCTATGCTGAGCTTCTCTACCAAAGGTTCTGCAAAACACGAAGTAGTAGATAAAGTGGTAGAAGCATTGAAAATTGCAAAAGAATTAGACCCGGCATTGAAAATTGACGGTGAACTGCAGGCTGATGCTGCCTTGGTTCCAAGAGTAGGTGCAAGCAAAGCTCCGGGTTCTGAAATTGCCGGAAAAGCTAATGTATTGGTTGTTCCTTGTCTGGAAGTAGGAAACATCTCTTACAAACTGGTTGAACGTCTGGGCCACGCTACTGCTGTAGGACCTATCCTGCAGGGTATCGCTCGTCCGGTAAACGACTTGTCACGCGGATGTAGCATCGACGACGTATACAAGATGATTGCCATCACTGCCAACCAGGCTATTGCTGCCAAGGCACAGTAATCATCCGATTCCGATAATTTATTTCCATAATGCCACTCACTTTTCTTGCAGAGTGGCATTATAGTTTTCATCATTACAAAAATATTTAATTAAGATATGAAAGTATTAGTACTCAACTGCGGTAGTTCTTCAATCAAATACAAATTGTTTGAAATGACTACAAAAGAAGTCCTCGCTCAAGGAGGTATTGAAAAAATCGGTCTTCCGGGTTCTTTCCTGAAACTGACTTTGCCTAACGGTGAAAAGAAAGTGATTGAAAAAGACGTGCCAGAACATACCACTGGTGTACAGTTCATTTTCGACACTTTGACTAATGCAGAATATGGAGCAGTAAGCAACCTGCACGAAATCAAAGCAGTAGGCCACCGTGTACTGCACGGAGGAACCAAGTTCAGCGGTTCTGTACTGATTGACGACGCCGTAATTGCAGCTGTAGAAGAATGCTGCGACCTGGGCCCGCTCCACAATCCGGCCAACCTGAAAGGTATCTACGCCGTACAGAAACTTCTGCCGGAAGTACCGCAGGTAGCTGTATTCGATACTGCATTCCACCAGACTATGCCGGACTACGCTTACCTGTACCCGATACCTTACAAGTATTTCGAAAAATACGGTATCCGTCGTTATGGTTTCCACGGAACTTCTCACCGCTACGTTTCAAAGCGTGTATGTGAATTCTTGAACATCCCGCAGGAAGGCAGCCGTATCATTACTTGCCATATCGGTAACGGTGGTTCAATCGCAGCCGTAAAAGACGGAAAATGTATCGATACAACCATGGGACTTACTCCGCTGGAAGGCTTGATGATGGGAACTCGCTGCGGTGACATCGACGGTGGCGCCATCACTTACATCATGAAGAAAGAAGGTCTGACTCCAGACGAAATGTCTACCTTGCTGAACAAGAAGAGCGGTGTACTAGGTATGTTCGAAAAATCAAGCGACATGCGCGAACTGGAAGATGCAGTAGCTAGAGGTGAAGAACGCGCTATCCTGACAGAAAATATGTATTTCTACCGCATTACTAAATACATCGGTGCCTACGCAGCTGCCATGGGAGGTGTTGACGTAATCTTGTTCACCGGTGGTGTAGGCGAAAATCAGGCTACAGCCCGTGCAGGTGTCTGCAAGACATTGGGCTTCCTGGGCGTAGAAATTGATCCGGAAAGAAACAAAGTACGTAGCAAAGAAGCTATCATTTCTACAGACAGCTCTAAAGTAAAAGTAGTGGTTATTCCTACTGACGAAGAGCTGATGATTGCTACAGATACCATGAACATCCTGAACAACAAATAATCACAGGAATCCTAAAAGAGTTAAAAGAGGATACCTCCTGCAAAGGAATTCACTATCTTTGCGCCAGAAACAAAGGCAAAGAGAGATTCCCTCAGGAAGTATCCTCTTTCTTTTTGCCCACGTTCTAACTAATAAACGAAAAACCTTCTATTATGAGCAAAAAGATTGTAACATTTGGAGAAATCATGCTCCGTCTTACCACTCCCGATAACTTGCGCATCCAGCAAAGCCGTGACTTTCTGGTTAACTATGGAGGAAGCGAAGCTAACGTAGCCATCTCCATTGCCAACTTTGGCGGAGAGGTAGAATATATTACCCGATTGCCGGACAATGCACTGGGAGAGACTTGTATCGCAGAGCTCCGTTCTCACAATATCGGAACTAAACACATTCTTTTCGGCGGACATCGCTTAGGTACCTATTACATGGAGAAAGCCGCTGCCATGCGTAACTCCAACGTTATCTACGACCGTGAGAACTCCTCATTCTCTGAACTGAAGCCTGGAATGATTAACTGGCGCGAGATTTTCAAAGACGCAGCCATCTTCCACTGGTCGGGAATTGATGCCGCACTGACTCCCGGATTGGCAGAGGTGTGCAAGGAAGCCATCGACATAGCCAAGGAAATGGGACTGACCATCTCATACGACATCAACTACCGGAAGAACTTATGGAACTACGGAAAAACAGCCCAGGAAGTATTACGCCCGCTCATGACCAGCAGTGACATCATGTTCGGAAGTGAAGGTGAATATGCTCTCGTTACGGGAATTCCTGCTCCCGGCTTCAAGGCCACCCGAAGCGGTGAAAAATACGATACTGCAGCGTATGAGAAGTTCTGTAAGGAAATCAGCCAGCAGATTCCAAACTGCAAATACATCTACATCGCCCTGCGCAATGTAATGAGTTCAGAACACCACACTTTTGCCGGAGTGCTTTACGCACAGGGAGAAATGAAATACACCCGCGTATTCGATATTGACAACGTAATTGACTGTGTGGGAGTAGGCGATGCGTTCTGCGGTGCCATGCTTTATGCACAGAATGCATACGAAGACAACCAGAAACGTGTGGACTTCTCTACGGCTGCTTCCGTACTGAAGAATACGATTGCCGGTGACTATAACATGGTGAAAGTATCCGAAGTAGAAGGTCTGCTTGCCCGCCACGAAAGCGGAGAAGTTGCTCGATAACTTACAATACAAACTCTATAAAAATTCAGGCGCTGAAGAGAATGTACGTTCTTCCTCAGCGCCTGAATTATTTCTTATCCTTTTCACACAGTATCACACCGAAGTCTCCCCTTCAATATACTGCTCCAGGAACATATTTTCTCCATCGAAAACCGCATACGAAAATTCGGTAATCCAGTCGCCCAGAATCATCATACGCGACGTACGGCTCAGCATCAAATCCAGCATAATGTGACGATGCCCGTAAATAAAGTAATTAATGTCCGGATGACTCTTTAAATAGTCTTTAGAGAATAGTACCAGCGGTTCCTTATCCTCTCCCATATAATCAGGCTCACGCCCACCTTCCCTCTTCAGGCGACTGTGTTTGGCCCATTCCAGTCCAAATTCCACGCTCCATCGCGGATGAAGCATCGAGAACAATCGCTGCAAGGTCTTGCTGTGAAACATCGTGCGCAGCAACTTGAACTTACGGTCATTGTCGCCCAGTCCGTCACCGTGTCCTAAGAAAAACTCTTTCCCGTAAATCTCACAGGTCAGCGGCTCACGGTGCAGGATGACGCCGCACTCCTTTTCCAGATAGTCTCCACACCAGATATCATGGTTACCGATAAAAAAATGTACTTCCACTCCCAAATCAGTCAGCTCCGAGATTTTTCCCAGAAAGCGGGTATAGCCTTTGGGAACCACCAGCTTGAACTCATACCAGAAATCGAACATGTCGCCCAGCAAGTAGACGGCCGCTGCCCGATGCTTGATACTGTCCAAAAAGTTCACCAGCCTGCGCTCCTGCGTACGCCCGTGTGCAATGGCCCTCGAACCCAAGTGCGCATCCGAAAGAAAATATACATTCTTCATCGCATCCATAAGCCTTTTCTTACAAAAATCCTAATTCCAGTTTTGCCTCCTCGGTCATCATATCCTTGTCCCATTCCGGTTCAAAGACCAGATTGACCGTAGCGGCAGTCACTCCTTCCACCGATTCTACTTTCTGACGCACATCTTCCATAATAAAATCTGCTGCCGGGCAGTTCGGGGCGGTCAAAGTCATGTCGATAGTCAATTCTCCGTTTTCCTGAAGGTCTATCTTATAAATCAAGCCCAGATCGTACACGTTTACCGGTATTTCCGGGTCGTATACGGTCTTCAACATATCTATGATTTTTTCCTCAATCTTCAACTTCGTTTCGTTGTCCATAATCTTTAATCTTTCAATCTTTATTCTTTCCGCAAACTTAGGGAAAAATCTCCATTTTTTCATCTTCGACCGACAAAAAAAGACACTAAAGGCGGCCTTCATCTCCATAACTGTAATAATCGCCGTCCGAAACCACCACATGGTCGAGCAAGCGGATGTTCATGGTACGTGCAGCTTCCAGCAGCGCATGGGTCAGGCGGTCGTCATCCTGACTCGGACGAATATTTCCCGAAGGATGGTTGTGACAAAGAATCATGGAAGTGGCCCGTTTCAAGAGTGCCTCACGCAAAATACAACGCACATCGACCTGCGTGGAGGCCAGTCCTCCCCGACTAATTTTAACCGTATCAATCACCTTGGCTGCCTGATTCAGCAACATCACCCAGCATTCTTCCACCGGCAAGTCGCACATCAGGGGATAAAAAAAGGCATACACATCTTGTGAGCTGGTAATTTTCTTCCGCTCAGAAGGTTCTTCCTCTCTTCTGCGCCTCCCCAATTCAGAGGCTGCCAGAATGCTCACGGCCTTTGCCGGACCAATTCCTTTATAACGGCAAAGATCGTCCACCGTATATTTTCCCAACTCACTCAAACGGTTATGGCAGTCATCCAACACCTTCCGCATCAGTTCTACCGCTGTTTCTTCTGTATTGCCGGAACCTATCAGGATGGCCAGCAGCTCGGCATTGCTTAAAGCAGCCGGACCATGCAGCAGCATTTTTTCCCGCGGACGGTCTTCTTCCGCCCACTGGGTAATGTTCAGTTTCTCGTTCATGCATCAATTTCTTAATAAAAACACCGACGAGCTACCGAACACTCCGTTGAGGGCAATGCGTTATTTATAAAATGTCTTTTCGAAAGCCGAGAAGGACTTTCCGCCACATATACAACGTTTCCACCACGCCCGCAAAAAGCCGGAACCGTAGCCCGTCAATTGTATAAACGCAGCAATGACAGATAGTGCACCAATTTTTATACTTTTATTGCGAATAGAAGCATCGATAAAAATAACCACGGCAAACAAAGCCAACAAGAGCAAGCTCCACGGACAGATAAACGCAACCAGCAATACCATCACGACTCCAACCGTAAATACAGCCGGAAGCAGATGCACGAGCTTCAATGATTCAGGATATTTCTTATACAAATCAATGCGAGCGATACCGGAATTGTGTACCTGCTTGAAAAACTTTTTCAAGTCCGTACGACGCTTATGCCATACCCAGGCTTCCGGAAACAGACGGCAACGGTAACCTCCTTTAAAAATACGGATACTGAAATCTATGTCTTCGCCAAAACGCATGGCAGAGAATCCGCCCAATGCCTTGTACACCTCGGCACGGACTCCCATGTTAAAACTGCGGGGATAAAATTTGTCCATTTTCTTCTTGCCGCCCCGGATGCCTCCCGTGGTAAAGAAAGAAGTCATGGCATAATTAATAGCTTTCTGTACATCCGAAAAAGAATCGTGTGCCCGGTCGGGACCTCCAAACGCATCTGCCGGTTCCCGCTGGAGTTCCGCTTCCACCGCAGCCAGGTATGTTTCAGGCAGGATACAGTCTGAATCCAGAATCAGCAGATACTCTCCGCGACTGCGCTCTGCCGCATAGTTGCGCGTCTGTCCGGGTCCTGAATTCGGTTTCTCAAAATAGTGCACATCCAGCATTTCCGTATACTTCTTGACCACCTGCTTGCAAGGAATGGCAGAACCGTCTTCTACGACCACCACTTCAAAGTTTTGATATGTCTGACCGCACAGACTCTGCAACAACTCATCCACTTCATCCGGACGGTTGTACACCGGAATCACCACAGAATACTTCGGATTCATCTTTTATCCTCCTTTAATCTTTTTCAATTAATACCGTAGCATAGGCTGAAATACCTTCCTCACGTCCGGTAAATCCTAATTTTTCTGTAGTGGTGGCCTTGATGGACACGTCGTCCACATCCACCTCCATCACCCGTGCCAGCACTTCCTGCATCTCCGGAATAAATTTTTTCAACTTCGGACGTTCGGCGCACACCGTGGCATCCACATTACCTACCCGATACCTTTTTCCGGCAATCAATTTTACGGTCTTTGCCAGCAGAATCTTGCTGTCAATGTTCTTGAAGTCGGCCGAATTATCCGGGAAATGATAACCAATGTCACGCATGTTGGCAGCTCCCAACAAAGCATCGCAAATGGCATGAATCAACACATCAGCATCCGAGTGTCCCAGCAAACCCATTTCGTGTTCCAGGCGAATACCACCCAGCCAAAGTTCACGCCCTGTCACTAACTTGTGCACGTCGAATCCAAATCCTACTCTTATCTTCATCGTATGTAAAAATCAAGAAGTTTTTCATTTTCCAAAAATCCCTCCAGGTGGTTCCCGATTTGCACGGGGCCTACTCCCACCGGTGTACCGGTAAACAACAGGTCACCGATTTTCAACGTACAGAAACGGCTCACATAAGCAATAATCTGGTCTACAGAAAACAGCATATCAGCTGTATTGCCCTGCTGCACCGTCTTTCCGTCAATATTCAGATGGAAATTCACTTTCTGTATGTCATTCAGCTTTTCCACTGGCACCCAGTCGCCAATGGCAGCCGAACTGTCAAAACCCTTGCACAGTTCCCAAGGCTTTCCTTCAGCACGGAACTTACGCTGTAAGTCACGGGCGGTAAAGTCGATACCTACCGTCACGGCATCGTAATAGCGATGAGCAAAACGTTCGGAAATATTTTTTCCCAAACGGCAAATGCGCACCACCATTTCCGTCTCGTAGTCCACCTGTTCACAAAAATCGGGAATAAAAAAAGGCTTGCTGTCTTTCAGCAAGGCAGAATCCGGCTTCATAAAAATAACCGGTTCCTGGGGCAAGGCTTCTCCTGCATGCAACTCATGGCAATGCAGGCTATAGTTCATGCCTATAGCAATAATTTTCATGGAGTTATTTCTTTATAATTTCATTCAAACGGTTGAACATCACTGCCAGATGTGCATACAGTGACGTGTTTTGTACGACAATCGTTTCCGGTACACGGATACGGAAGGGAGTAAAGTTCCACACAGCCTGAATACCACCAGCCACCATCTTGTCCGTAATATCCTGAGCAATGTTAATGGGCACGGTCAGCACACCTATTTTCACTCCGTCCTTTGCCCGCCGTTCTTCAAACTCGTCGGTATGGTAAATAGGAATTCCCTCTACGGTTGTACCCACCAGATTCGGGTTAATATCGAATGCCCCTACAATCTGCAGTCCGAAATGTGACAGACCGGAGTCTCTGAGCAATGCTCCTCCCAGACTTCCCACACCAAACAGGTACGCCTTATGCAAATTCGTGAAACCTAAAAAGTCCTCCAGTACCTGAATCAGCAAGTCCACTTCATAGCCCACTCTTGTGCGTCCGGAAATATCTACATACGACAAGTCTTTGGCAATCTGCGAAGCATCAATATTTATCTGTCTGGAAATCTGTGTAGAAGATACATACTTCTCCCCTTTCTCTTTCATCAGCTTTGCATTCGAAAGATACCACGGGAGTCTGCGTAAAGTAGGCTCAGGAATCTTGTCCGTCATTTTACGACTTCGTACCGCCATTCGGAGTGTGTTCAATTAATCAATAATGCAAAATTAAACTATTTCTTGTAAACCCTGAACACGATTCCTGAAAAATGTCATACCTTTGAAGCAGATTAAATTAAATTCACATGAAAAAGAACGACTGGAAAGACCGTCTGAACATTGTATATTCCACCAATCCTGGCTTCCACTACAACGTGGGAGAAGAAGAAGAAACTGAGACCCTTGACCCCAGACAGCAGAAACTGAGAGTCAGCATCGAGAAAAAAGGACGAGGCGGAAAAACCGTCACCGTCATTACCGGCTTTGTCGGTCCGGAGGACAGTTTAAAAGAGCTTGGGAAGATGCTCAAGACCAAATGCGGAGTAGGAGGCTCCGTGAAAGACGGTGAAATCCTCATTCAGGGAGAGTTCAAGCAGCGCATCATCGAACTGCTGAAAGCGGAAGGATTCAGCCGGACAAAATAGACAAAGAGTTGCTGATCATCCCCCATTCCCCTGAGCAGAGTAACATAACAGCCAATAAATCACCATCCTGCCAAATGTATCTTGTGTGTGGGAGCCGGAAATGCCTTGTCAATGTCACTCAAATCTTCTTCTGTCAGAGAAATATCAAGGCTTCGGGCATTGTCCTCCACATGAACTATGCTGCTTGCCTTGGGGATGGCTATGACATTCCGAGTACGCATCACCCATGCCAGCATGATTTGCGTGGAAGTGGCATTATGCCTGCGGGCTATCTCTGCCAATATCTTGTGGTTGCGCAACCGCCCTTCGCCCAAAGGCGTGTAAGCCATGACAGGAATCTTATGTTGCTCGCTCCACGGGACAAGGTCATATTCGATGCCTCTGTCTTTCAGGTTGTAGAGCACCTGATTGGCGGCACAGTCCTTGCCGTGTGGCAAAGTAATGATGTGTTCCATATCATCCACGTCCAGATTGCTCATTCCCCAAGAGCGTATCTTACCTTCTTGTTGCAGTTCCACCAAAGCACGGACGGTCTCGAAGAATGGGTAACGCCCTATCCAGTGTAGCAGATAGAGGTCGATATAATCCGTACCGAGCCGTTAAAGGCTTCGTTCGCAGGCACGTTTCGTCCCTTCGTAACTGGCATTGCCTGGCAGAACTTTGCTCACGATGAACGCCTTGTCCCGGCAATCGCACACGGCTTCGCCCACGAGGTCCTCCGTACCATACATCTCATCGGTGTCTATCAAGGTCAACCCCAGTTCGATGCCCCGGCTCAAGGCTTGTATCTCCTCCGTACGCCGACGCCCCATCTGGTAAGTGCCTTGTCCGAGCGGGCAGACTTGCCGCCCGTCCGGAAAGGTAATCATTCGTTGTTCCATCGTCTTATCTCCTTATATTTGATAAGACATTCATACGTCATTGATTACGGATGCAAAGGTAAAGCAAAAGCCCCACAGCGGGGTTGTTGTGAGGCTCAAATAGCATTGGTGAAAAGTTCAAATGAACATGTAACCCCCTTAAAATCTTTCAGAGAACCGCAACCGACTTGCGTATGTTCTCCAGAATAGCGGAAAGTTTGTAAGCATTATAAATCGTTTGACTGTGTAATAAGATGTAGAGCTCTATTTTTCCCTCCAAACGGGGAGCGATTGCCAGTATTTTGGGAATCCCATATCTTTAAGATCAAGCAGACGGCAGTCGGATTTAAGCAACTCCTTGGCATTCCTTCTAAAGTCGCTTCCAGGACTGATAATATCAAGAATATACGCAACGCAAGAAAGCGTAGCGAATAATTTGTTCGTGCGTATTTCTCTGATTATTATTCTATCCATGAACGGATAAAGAGTGTTGTATGGCAGTGTTACGCTAACCATAAAACGGCGATTCCAAGTACGACTATGGTGAGCGCAACAATTGCGGAGATTAGAAATAGCGTGCAGCCAGTTCTCTAATATAGCCACTTTCTTCAAACCGAATTGTTCTGTAATGTATTCTTTACGGTTATCCAACTTTAAGGATTGGAACAAGCGACTCAATGTAGCAAACGATACCACTTCGAGTGCCATCCAACTTGGCGGCATCGGAGGATTGTCATATTTAAAGTTGTAATGCTTGATAAAATCTTCGTTACTGCGGTTCACATCTGCTTCGATATGCTTCATTAGGTCATCATAGCCGAAACGATATAAACTTTTATCATTGTACCAATGGCTATCACCTGTGCTTTCGGCATATACCTGTACGATTTTTGTACGCACTGCCACTTCTATTTTTTCAATAGCATTGAAAACAAGAGAACGCAGTCTGCGGTCAAAACAATAAAGATCTATTATGTCTTTGAAGCGAATATCTTTGCGAGTAAAGTTGTGTTCAGAATCTTCGTTGTTTTCCTGGAACGGATAAGTGTATGCACGAAGCCGATAATAGCTGATATTGAAAAGATAAACCATTGCCTCGCTTTCATCATCGAAAACAAGCCCCCGTTGTTTTAGCCGTGCGACTTGCTCGCCAAGAGATAACGGTCTCTTTGTATAATTAGTTTTATCAGCCAATCCTACCCAAACTACTATATAAAAACTCGAAGACCTCCCCGGGTGCGCTGTTCTACGGGAAGCGTGGGAGGTCATATCGAATGCAAAGATAATACTTTTATTTAATTCTGGAATGAATGCGGTGAAAATTTTTTCTATGTTGTGAGAGTTTCCGTACTAAGTCATAGTACACTATTTACAATTTAATTAGGGACATTTACCGAATATCCCCTACAATTCACAACAGTTTGTGTATAAATTAGTTGGTTAACTTTATACTATTACTGAATATCCCAAATTTGAGATGTTTCATTGCCGCATTTGATAAGGAACGACTCGAATATCTTTCGCAAAATTAAGGTTCGCACCCGAATCATCACGTCCGCCCGTAGTGATTCCAATCGCTTCTCCATACCTGTTTATCAAAGCTCCTCCACTGCTTCCGTGGTCAATCGGGCAACTGATTTGAATAAAGTTATCTTCCCTTATTTGAGAAATCTCACCCGAAGAGAATGTATTTTCCAATCCTTTGGGACTACCTATCGTATAAACCCTCTCTCCTACTTCACGTTTCCGGTGGGATACCGGTATATAATTGAATTGCCCCTTTACTCTAAATAAGATATAATCATCCGCCTCACTTTTTGCCAATACCTTCTCTATTTTATATTGCCGTCCATCCGATAACTTGATGATTTCATATCCTACTCCCGTCCCTTTAAATACGTGATAATTGCTAACTGCCAATCCATCCGCATTGATAAAAAAACCGGAACCTTGATACGCATTATATCCATCTGTTGTAAATACCATGAATACAGCCGAATCGTACCGTTTGAATATTTCTGTTGCAGGTATAACATTATTGGTATTATGCGCTACAGGCAATTCATTATGCGATTCAGATTGTTCTACAATACGGTTTTCTCTTTTTACCGCCTCATGTTTTTCCACATAAGGTTTCCGCACGTTTCTTTGCCCTTCGTTTCTTCCTGTCATAGTACAAGAAGCAAGCAACGAAATCCCGACCAATAATCCTATATTACAAAATCGATTCATAATCCTTATTTTTCATCTTATCACTCCCGGTTTCGGCAAAATATGAATCAAAAAACGTTGGTTCTTCACATTACCAGCTATATCCGGCTGAATACGCAAAGTCCCGTCTTGCCCGCTTCCTGAAACTATCACCTCACACTCCTCCGGATTGAAATAAACTCCATTATTCTTCCAATAATTCACCAAAGCCAAAGCACGTTCATAGCTCAATTCATTATTCCGTATATAATTATCCTTAGATGCTTGCCCTTCTATTATCAACAGATACTGAGCTTTATATTTCTTACATGCTTCTTCAATAAAACGATTGATGGCCTTTCCTGCATTCAACAATTGCAGCCTTGTATTTTTATTGATATCTATAATGTCTGCACTATTCGTTTGGAATCCGACATCTATTTTCAGTATATGTTTTTTATGTTCTGCATTATATGCAAAATAAGTGGGATCAATATTACTTATTGCATTCTGTATTTCCTTTATTTTTTTCATTTCCGCTTCTGTCGCCTCTTTCATCCTCTCCATTTCTTTTACCTGTTTTTGAAGCATAACGACTGTCAATACAAACAATACTAACATAATGAAAAACAAACTCGACATCAAGTCTGCGTAACTCGCCCAAAAGAATGATCGTTTACTCATAATTCAAGATTTCTGAAACCACCATAAAAAACGATTATCTAAAACCATACTATTGAAAATACTTAATATCAAAAATAACAGAGCCAAGAAAAAAACAATAGTACCCAAGCCGACAAATGCTATCAACAAATATTTAACCGGCTTAGACAATTTCAAAGGAGACGATTGTTTAGAAACATTTGGCATAGATACCTCTACTGACATATTTTGAACAGCAGCAATTAACTCATCCATTTTTTTACTTTGGCTAACACCCATTTGTACAATCTCCGCTTTCAAAGCATTCAAACTTTCCAATTCTGAATCCAACTTTTCTCCCTGTATGCCTATTGCCAATGCGACATCATTCAATTTCTTCAACTCATCCAATACATTTCCATTCTCTTGAATCTTTCTCTTAAAGATTTCTTGTTGTTCATCCAAAGCCTTGTTGAATATGTTTTGTTTCCGGATAAGGGCTTCGCTCATTTCTTGCATGCTCTTGTCTGCATTTTCTTGCAAAGAATGCAATGTTTGCTGCAATCGATCATCTACCGTACCTACCGCCTGACTGATTGCTGCCTTACGTTGCTCAATGTCTTTCACTTCCAGTTCAAAGAAAGTGCCCATCTGTTCAATCAATTGCGTACGGTTCATCTGTGAATTTATTGCATCGTTCAGCGTATTCACGTGACTGATATATTCATTCACACTATGCATATATTGGCTGAATCGTTCCAACTGAGGTGTACAAGCTTGTAGCTCGCGCAACACGGAAATATTTGCCGTAGCCATCCTCTTAACATCCAATTGCTGAATGGTCTGCATCAGTTCGATTTGGTTCTCATAAGACGTTTCTACTCGTTGCAATGCCTTATCCAGCTTCGTTGTATTCGTGGAGAATGAACGGTTAAACTTCAACAAATTCTCTTGAAGCCTCATCAAGCTATTCTCTGTCCCACCTAATACCGGCAGCAGTTCCGTTTGAATCCAAGTATAAAACTCATTTTTATCACTTTCCAATTGGGAAGCTGCACTCTTTACCAACCACGAAGCTATACATGTCAACAGAATACCAAAAAAACTAGCAAACATAGCGATAGCAACCCCTCCCATTAACAAACCGATGGATTCACTAGGATTGTTAATAAATGCAGAAAAGCCTTTATTTACACCTGTACCTAAAGCTATAGATCCTATCCCAACAATGATGCCAATCACTGTTCCCATCAAACCTAAATACAAAGGCATAGGAATCTGTACATTTATTTCTTCTTGTCGTGCATCGCAATTCCGTTCCACAATATCTTTCACTAACATAAAATCACTAACGGCTCCCTTATTTTTTACCAAATAAGTATTTATAGACTTTATGATTTGAGACAAAACCGGATGGACGATCAAAGTATTTGTATTAATATAGGTTATTTCAACCGTTTCCTCTGAAATATTTTCTTGTAGTACTTTATAACTTCCATCATCACAATTTATTTCAGTTCCACTGTTGATTTTCGATAAAGGTATGTATGCCTTAGATGCACTAAAACGAATATCCTTAAATATACTTTTATACTTTCTTATCAAGGTAAAAGTATTTATCCCTATCATTATTTGAATAACAATTATGATAAACACTATTCCCCCTATTAATATTTGATGCTCTTCCATATATTATTATCTAACAAATTCAATCTTAGTTTTCTTAACTACGCTCCAAATGCCGTTTTCTTTCCGTTCGACCTCACCTAAAGTCAATGTCCTTATAGCAGAAGCTTCCACAGAGCTACCTTCTGCAATACAAAAAAGATCCAAACAATCCTCTTTATTCTTTATTGCTCTTTGCATCTGCTCCTGACCTTCATAAACTTTAAATTCTCCTTTCATGTCATTCAAATGGCAACGAATAACATACAACGGGCCTGCCGATTCTGATGCTTCCTTCAAACAGCCATTTTGCATCGGTTTTGCATAAACAATTTTAAAATTCTCTTTTACTACATTATTATCTGCATCGGATAAAACATCTTTTTCATGCTCCACATCAGGTGTAGGCGCATTATTCATTTTTAATTCCTTCAGTATATCTTCTTTTATCTCCGCTTTTATAGGCTTTATCTTTTTATCTACTAACTGTACAACCATATCAGAGTTTTTCTCATCGGCTTTATAACGATAGCTTTCTGTTTCTTTCCGCATCTTATTTATACGTGCAGACAGCCTCTTATAAATAGCAAATATCCCGATTGTCAATATAGATAAACAAAGAATGATACCACCTATCATCCATAAGCCGATTTTCCTGATGCAATTTACTACCTCACTTTTTTTCATATAGTCCTCCTTCAAATTGCCTGTGTTTTGTTTATTGACTTCCATGTCGGCAATCTGCTTTTGCATTTTTCCAATAACAGAACTTTTGTGCGCCAAAGAATCAAAAACAACAGAATCAAGTTGTACACTTTGCCGCAAATCCTTACTGTATGCCGTTATCCCTATACAGCATACTATCAAACAAAAACATATAATAACTCTTTTCATTAACATCTCATTTATAAACCTCTTGAGCAATCATATTAAGGATACCAATAAACGGATAAAAGAAAAATGTCTCTTCCACTTTAGGTTCCGCTCCCATTCTTTCCATTTCAGATATTTTATTCTTAATGCCGTTTTTCAAATAAGTTTTAATATCTTTCTGGCAATATTTCTGAACCGTTTCCCATTGAGAACGTTCTGCCTCAAATTTCTCTGTATAAGAAAACTTTTTATTCAGATTGAAATACAATTGAATGGCCTTTTTAACTTCTTCCTGTATGTCGATTTCAAGGTTTTCTTCAATGTCATCATATCTCAAACCACCCGAAACAAAAGTATTAGAAGCATCTCCTAACAGTGTTTGTTTCAAATCCATTATGTCCGAATAATCTTGTGACTGCGCATTTAGTAATCCGCCCTTACAAGTCGCTTCTTTCGGGTTCTCCAGTTCACGAACTATAGTTAATCCATCTTCACTGTAAGGCTGTCCGTATACAGCTTCGAATATCAGCTTGGTAAATTTTTCCAATGTTGTATTATTAGGGGTAAGGACAGTCAGCACTTTCGATCCCGTACCACTAAACGTAATATGTCTCGGCATAGTCATACCTTTAACTTTCATGATATTGGCTATATGATAAATAATAGCAACATAAAACAGAATGAACACATACTTACTACGTCCATCTTGCGCCAACATATTATTAAAGTCTATTTTTATCCCTTTTGACAATACATTCTTGTTGGTAGCCAAAGAAAAGAAAAAAGAAATGATATCAACAGTTTTCTTTTGCTCATACAATTTCTGCATTACTTTACAAAGTTCATCCAAACCATTTTCAGACAACTTATTCAATATTTCATCCTTAAAGCGATTAGCAAATCCATTGCTGTCGGAATCAAAAGCATACCCATCTCCCCAAATGTTGTTTGCCGCAAAGCGGAAAGAGGTCAACAATTCTTCTTTACCGTCGTTTACAATCAAGACATCAGTTGTCCCTCCACCTATATCAATAGAAACAACATCTGTAGTTGCCCCTTTCTTCTTTTTATAGAAATAATAAGGTGCCAACGACTCAGACATAGGAATGATATTATCTACTGTATCTCCAAAGTTTTGCCGATACAATTCTTTCCATATATTCAAAAAATTATTATACCGACCCTCTGTCATACTTGCAGGATAGAACCATATAATTTTCGTCCGTTCCAAATTTCCTCCATTCAATAAAACCTTATTACGCAATATCAAAAACAAAGCGTCCAGATAATGTTTTACTTTTTCCTGGATGTGAGGTTCATTCGACCATTTCAAATCGCTCGTTATCGTATTATAATCTGAAATACGTTCTTTTTCATAGACAAACGGAATATTTGTATTTGCCATTGAAAAAACAGATTTGTTCCAATTAGTCGTATTCCCTTCAGACAAAACAGTACGTATAGGAAACTTGAATGAATCCCCTATAACATCCGGTAAATAATCGTGACGCAACACCCTGACAGAAGATACAGAATCCATCAAATCATTTAATTTACATAATTGTATATCTTTCTCACTTACACAAAATGGTTTAGATTCAGATCCATTTTCCGAATATTCTATATAGGTATTCGTAGTTCCAAAATCTATAGCAAAAGTAAATTGCTTGTTATTACCACTTTTCTTTTTCCACACCGGTACGATACAACCTCTGCCACTTCCTTCATAAGCAACAAACAAAGAATCAAAATTCGAATCAAGGATATAAGTTTCATTGAATGCATAATTAGAATCAACCACATTTCTGTCTGCCTTTCCTTTAACAGAAATGAGCTGACTACCTTGATAAAATTCCAAAGAAACTTTTTCTTTACCTCCATTTTCTCTTACCAATGCAATACGGTAACGAGGATTTTCATTTCCTACAAACTTCACTAAAGGAAACAAAGCAACACCAAACGTCCGTTTAATAATCCCACCTTTATTATTTTGAGGCTCTGCCATTGCATCCACAAAATACAAACGCTCGTAAGTTATGTATTCATTTTTCTGAACCGGAATTCTTAGAATGGCTTTTACACCACCGGCATTGCGTACCAACTCAAACATCTTCTTTCCGTCAGGCATTGTCCCTTGCAGTTCTTCAACCGTAAAATAAGAAAAAAATTCCTTACGGAGAGGCAACAAATAGCAACCCTCTACATCCGTACCGCCATTGAAAAAATCTTCTTGATTAAACGCGTTTTCATCCCACAAGATATAGTCCTCCAAGAAATCGCCAATGGTCAGATAAGGATATTTCGTTCCGTCATCTGGCAAAGAACGTTCTGCAAGAGGACGGCTGTCATTATAAGGTACTTTCGTATCCTTATCCCATACATCAGTCGTATAACGCAAACGCTTGGTGTACATATCTACTGGAAGCACCAAAGGCTGTTTTGCATCCTTACAAACGGAAGAATGAATTTGGAAATCGCTTTCCACATTCGTAATGTTCTTTCTCTTCTTGAGATGAAAGCCCAATACCTCTACAAGATTTGCATCCGATGTTACGGATAAATCTTCGTAATAAGCATCATACGCTTCCTTGTCCAAAGCACTTATCTTCTCTTTTTGAGAATTATTCAACTTAGTATAACTCAGATTCAAATAAGTATTGATTTCCGGAAACAAATCTGCAAAATCAAGCAGACTCTTTTGCAAACAATACCAATACATCTGGTAATCAAAATCCCGTTTATACAAAGGTTGAAACTCTTCATCAAACGGTCGATCTTTGCCAAAGCTCAAATGTTTCGACACGTATGACAAATCATTGGCAGAAGTAAAGAAAAAAGTAGCCGGAGAAGTCGCCCCTATGATGTTCACTTGTCCCGGTTTGTCCGGCCCTGTATAATCCAACAGATAAATCCGTTCCAAGTCCTTAAAATTGAAAGCATCTGCATCTTGTTCCAAATAAAGGCGTAATGTCTCTCCAAACAAACGGTGCCTTTCGTTATCTGAATCAAGCAGCACTTGTAAATCTTTCTTTTTATCCCATACAATAATGCGCACCTTATCCCGGAACTTGTCTATATTGAAGAATATCTCCCCTACATCAAAACAATCCGAAACCAATTTGTGATGAATGGAATCACCGTCCAACTCTTTGCTTTCGGTAATCACTTTGAATGCAGTCTTTACCAAATCCATCCGTGCAAACGGAGAAGGAATGGAAGTTATCTCTTTCTTGCTTGTTGCGCCATTGGGGTCTTTAATTTCCCGAATCGCTGTATTTCCATAAGCCGAAGAGTCACCCCAGCCTACCAAATTATCGTCACCTGTATGCAGTCTGAATACTTTTCCCATAATTATGCTAATTTTTTATCCGCCACCAATTTATTTAC
>UMFC01008277.1_pt1 | contig 24811 bp, 28 predicted proteins | sample 1964931 | NCBI WGS metagenome assembly UMFC01 (sample SAMEA4836038, study PRJEB28245) | human gut metagenome | biome: gut microbiome; material: fecal sample | place: Denmark | collected 2008 | reverse complement strand
CAAGAAGCACCCCCGCAAGGGTCACGCCCTGGATAAGTGAGGGCGAGCCTTCGTCCCTGCCGCCAAAGTAGTAAAACCTGTTTTTCCTGCCGCAAAAGCTAACGTCCATATAGTTCTTTGACGCGACCTCCACAGCCGTCATGCCCATGGCTTTCATATACCCCCTGAGCGCAGGCAGGATATTCCTTTTCAGCGACACGATAGTTTTTGAGCATAGCCCAAAAATGCACTCGTCAAAATTAGTCATTGCCCATGTCATAAAAGACGCCGACAAACAAAAGGTCTTGCCCGATCTGACCGCACCGTCACAGATTATCCCGTCGTAATCACTAAGCTCCCGTGCCGTCCACCATCTGAAAACAAACTTCTGATTTTCCGACAACCTTGTTATTTTCACAAGCTGTCACCGTCCATTCTAGTTCCGCAGTTAGGGCAGTAATTTATCTCACCATGTGGATACTGAGCTATAAAGTGAATGATTTCACAATTACTGCATCTAAGCTGATTAGGTGTGTTTGTATTCTCCCATGTTCCATGCTTGACCTCCTGCACGTCTGCGGTAGGTACATCATCAACCAGTTTGCACAGGCTATAATAAAGGTCTTCTATGGTCATATCCCAATCAAATATGCCGTCTGTTAATTTTTCTGCGTCAATATATCTTGACATTTGCTATTCTCCTTCCAGTAACTTTCAAACGCCTTCTTAAACTCTTGCAGTTTCTCATCTGCCTTGTCTGCCTTTTCTAATGCATTTTTCATATCCTCGTTTGACACATGATAGACACTTGGAATAGCACTAAAGGCATCGACAATTCGATCTCTTTCTTTCTGAGGAATATCTTGCAGTAGACTATGACTCACTTTTTCCACCTGCTTTCTCAGTTAAAATTATTTTGAACATATTGTCAACAGAAGTAAGAAGATCATACCTCTTATTCATTGGAGCAGTTGAACTTCTAGCAAATTTATGATTAACCATATCAATGTAAAAAGTTGATGTGCCATCGTCACCCATATAGAATTGTTCCCATTCAGACTCAGACATAAGTCTTTTTACTTCAAGCTGCTCGATAGCAAGATTATCAAAACTTACTGTATTGAACTTTGTAAACAATGAATCAAGATTATTATAAAACCATAGCTGATTATATTTAACAGTTGCATATTTCTGAGTTAGATACTCATTACCTCTACGAAGTTCTTTATAACCAAGTATAAGCATTTTTAGATTATTATTCTGCAACATAGCAACATCATCTTCTGTAAGTATTCCGTTGATAACATGAATTACAGCATTGGGATAACGTTTGACCATTTCAATAAATTCTGTTGTCGGATTTACAAGGCTAACCCCTAAACCATAAATCAGCTTTTCGTCAACTAAATATTTAATCAACTCCTGCTTCTGTTCAAAGTGCTTCTGATTAACTGTCATATTGGTAATAACCCTTTTATCTTTAAGCTTGCGAAGGAATGGAATTAAATCTGGGTGACTTGTAGCATCCCCACCACCAATTGCAACTTCTTGATATTCATGAAGCGTATCAATAAATTTCTGATTAAGAATATCTGCATGACAGCCATTAAGTGTACTTCCTTCATGACAGAACGGACAACCCATATCACAATAATTTGTAATTTTTATATCCATGTTTTCTGCGTGATCTGGAATAAAAACATTATCGTCTGTCTTGCGAACCTTTGTACCATCGTCAAAAATCATAGTGGCATAGTTACCATTTTTATAAGCACCCAGTAATTTCATTTTATTCTCCTTTTATTTAATCATGTCCATAATAGCCAAAAGCAACAACTTTATCTCCAGATGGTGTTGTACAGTTATCCCAGAATGTTTCATACTCGAAAGCATAGCCTTCAAAAAAATGATTATAAGTATAATATCTAGCTTCGTCACAATCATGTTTCATGTCAGAAATAGGAATTAACTTATTCTCCCAACCATCAAATATAAGTTTTCCACGCTTCCACTGTTCAAATTCTGAATCTGTACAAAATGTAAACGAATGAACCGAGCTGCTGTTGGTTTCAAAAACGTTTCTTCTAATCTTAATTTTCATATTTAGCCACTCATTCTCCATCATAGTCGTGTTTATATTCTCTAGCGATCATATTTTTATTTATGATACCAGTTTTCTTGATGTTATTCCAAATACAATATTCATCTCCGTCCACAATGACAAAATATTTTTTATTCGTCAAAAATTCTTTGAGCGAAATCCCTTCTTCTTTTAAGAATGGTGTTAGAATATCTTCATCTACATATCCATAAAATGTTACATCGTATGGCTTACGCTTATCACACATTATGACTATGGGGAGTTCAATATTCGTACACTCCGGATAAACATCATGAACGATTTTCAAGATATTATTGAATTTTTCTTCGGCGTTTTTAAGATGAACTTTGCTGTCATACTGCATACAATAACCACACAAACAGGCTATGGCATAACAAGTTTTCAATCTGAAAGTAGCCAAACACTTAAATGGTGTTCGTCCAAATGTTAAAGCATCTTCATCCCATATGCTCCAAGTACCTTCATTAATAAGTATCTGAGAAGCGATTTCCCCATGTGTTTCGTATTCATCTTCTGTATTTTTAACAACCAAACTGTGCATACTGCTTGAATTTGTTTCAAAAACATTCTGTCTTATTTGTAGTTTCATTTAATTTTTTAACCTCCTATTCCTGCAATTATTATTTTCTCTTATCGTACATTTTGTCCGACCATTCTTCAAACTTTTTCATTTCCTCTTCGGTCGGTTCGTCTTCCGGTCTGCCTTGATCAAAACCGAGAGTACAGCCGCTTTCAAAGCAACAGCCTGCTAGGTCGGCAGAGCATTCCACGTCATCGCCATATTCGCAATATCCCCAAGTACATTCCTGACAACATTTCATGACAGGATCTATACAGCGTGTTGGCAAATCGTGTGTAATTTTTTTACTCATTTTCAATCTCCTTTGAAAAATTCTCTCGGTTCAAACCATTTATCTTTAATGATATTTCCTATTCCGACAACTAATCTATCTTCCTGTTTTACTCTAACATAATGACCTTTTATATCTTCCCATTTTGCAACGCCCACAACGTCCATAATTCTTGTAAGTGCTTCAAGTCCCTTTTCAGAACCTTCAAACGATGTTCTATTGAAAAAAGCTAAGTTATAACCGCCAAAACTAGCTCCCCAGCCTAAGCCTTTAAGTGCTATAGAAAAGGTAAGGCAACAATGGTCGCCTATTTCCAGTGATACATCAGTTATTTTAGCGTTTTCATAAATAGTGTTAGTGTTGCTTTCTACCGAGGGTATATTTTTTATTACAGGTGCAGGCTCGTTTTTTATGTACTCTGCAAGATATGTACTGCACATACGGTGTTTATCGCTGGCACAAAGCGGACAGCCTTCGCAATCTGTGGGGTCAGTAGTGCAATACTCCACCGCCTTTTCAAACTCCTCTTTCGTTATCATATTCTACCTCTTTCTATAAATAAAACTAAATTTTTATGTATTACTTATTCATGTTTTTCATATTCAGTATCTTTTGTATTATTTAATTTCCAGCTCACAAAATCATTTCCTACAATTTAAGCAAAATTAATAAGATTAAGTAAGTCCGTAATAGACATATCTTCTTCCTTTGCAACATTTTTTATTTTCAGTAATGATATTTCAAAGCTATCTTCGCAATCTATAGCTTCACAGGCATGAAAGCCATTAAATTTATCATAATACCATCTACAACATCTACATTTAAGTTTTCTTATCTCTTTATCCATTTCCGTTTTACTCCTTATCAAGTATAAACTTTTGTCATTATTCTTGGTTTAATATTTTCTTAGCAGTTTTATATTTGTTATAGTCTTTGGTAACTTCTCTGTTGCAATATTTATGTAAAATATCTTGCACAATAATTGTATCAGCTTGTGGAGGCGGTAAAGGGTCAACAATGTAGTAATCTTCGCCTAATAAATATTGACATAGCACATTTATTGCTAGTTGTGCATCTATTGCGGGTGCATATAAATTTTCCTTTGAATTATAGGAATCTAGCAACTTAAAATATTCTATTTTAGTCTTTGTTAAAGTGTTGTTCTTTTTCATTTGTTTACCTCAATAAAAGAAAACTTTTATATTACTCATTCTTATCTTTTTTTGCCTAGCAACCACTCAATCGAAGTTGGTTTTTCATCTTTCCAAGAACACAGAGTATCTAACATCTTTGTAAGGCTATTAACCCTAATTTTATACATTTCACCATACCATATTGTTTCTAATTTGCAAGGAGGGGTGTTATAAGCCATTAAAGTATTATGAACACTATTACAAGCCAAGTACCTATAACCAAGTAAATAAAGTCCCTCCAAAACAGTTCTCTGCTCATCTGTTATTTTTGGCTCGTTTGATTTATTCGTTATATCGCCAATAATTGTACCTCTTACTGTAGGCTCATCGGTTGTAGGTCTTGGGTTTGATATTCTTATGATAGTTTCGCCAGTCTTTCTTTCGGTCTTAATAGTGATTGTCTGCTTAAAATTATCAGCATCTGAGTCCATGTGTTCAAGTGCATTTTGAAATACCCAAGTATAAATTCGACCCTGGTCAATTTTTACATGATATTTAATAGAATTATCTTCAAGCTTAGTGCCAACAATCGTTCCTGTAAAATCTGTAATTTTTACTCTGTCACCTTTTTTAAATTCTTGATTAGCCATTTAATGTACTCCCTTTCTACATTTTAAAACAATTCACAACCCTGTGCTTTGAAACCATCAACTTGTTCATTCCATTCTTCTTTTGATAAATTAAACTCACGTTTAAAACATTTTTTACAATAAAACTTTGCTGTGTCTCTACCTAAATATTTCATATTCATAGCCAACACATTGTTTTGCCGTATATTTTTACCGCATTTACAGCAAGTTTTATTAAAGAATTGTTCTGCAACATGATAATTAGACAAACCTTTATATTCCATCAATTCTTTTATTACCTCATTTGTAGGAGCAGTTCGTAGCAAACCACCATTCCAACAAGAATGATATTCTTTAACGGTACAATTAAGTTGTTGCCACCGAGAATTTTTTAAAAAATCTTCTTGTAGAATTTTATGCCAACGCTCATATGCTAGCGGATACCAATATTTGTCCAATACCCAAGTTGTTTTTGTATAATAAGGACAACATATGGAACACCCAACTCTTGAATATCCTTTACGATATTTATTGTTAATTTCAAGTTGGTTATGTAATATATAAAGCCACACATCCAAGCTAGTCCATTTGCGAATTGGTAAAAGTCCATACCAATCTTTATCATTCCATTTGGGGTTATGTGTGATATATTCTCTATCAGTTCGTTTGTTACTTTCGTCATTTCTCACACCCATAATTTGTATTAATTTATCTATACCATGAACTTTAAAATATTGAATAGATTGACCTTCTTTGTAGATACTACAGCAAGCTCTACCAAATCTTGTTGGAATGAAATTTGATTTATCAAAATAGTTATATATACTTTCTTCAGGTGTTGTAATTATCCAATCTGAATGCTTTTTAACAATTCTATATGTATCTGCGGCATCACAGGTTGTATTATTAAACATTACCTTTACATTAGATGTAACCTTGTAAACCAAATCGAGAACAACGGTACTATCCTTACCAGTACTTGTCAAACACCAAAAATCATAATTTGAATATGTATCAAGAGTTGATTTTATTACATTTAGACTTTCATCAATTTTATTCTGCAAGCCATTTTTTAGACGTTTGTATGTTTCTTCCCAGCTCTCTGGGTTAAAATCGCAATATTCTTTATGTTTTGTAATATTAATTGTCAGATCATCATTAACTTTGTATTTATAAAGTCTGTGTAATATTCCGTCAGACGAAAATGCTCTAATGATACCTCGGTCGAGCCAATAAAACCCCTCTGTAATTGGTATATTAAAACCCAAATCAGACCACATTCTAATCTGTTCTTTAAAAATTGGTTGTATTTTTATCGCTTCCTTTCAAATAAAATCAACTTTTTATAAGCTGTTCTGTATATGATTTTGATAGATCATTTCTTTCATAATAATTTCTCCTATCTCTTATACTTTATAAAATTCTTTATCTTAAAAAACAAAGCTTTTATCTTTTGTGCCAATATCATCACCCTCTCTATCTCTAACAAGCGTACTCGAATGATAGTGAGTGCATATAAAACGCACTTAATTAATAATAGGTATATACTCAAGTGTACTCGTTTAATGGTATACTCATATTATAATGCACTAATTAATAGTTGTCAATATGGCAAAGTATACAAAGTTTGCTAGATAAACTTGTTAATTATATATTAACCGCCCAATAAGCTTAACCAAGTATTTCTTTGTGAAGCCTGCATTTTCAAGCATCTCTGAAAAGCACTAGGCTCGGCAATCAATGCACATTTGGTTTTAGCTCTGGTAATCGCAGTATAAAGCATACAGCGATCGAGCAGTTTATAATGGGTATTGTCGATCAGTACGATAACATTCTTAAAACCGCTACCTTGCGTTAAATGGCAAGTCAGACAGTAAGCCAACTCAATGCTACTTAAATCATTTTGCAGGAAATCAATTTCCTTGTCGGCAAATTTAATTGTAACAACATTCTGCGTCTTGCCGTCTTTAATTGTCTGTTCAATTTTTGTAATATAACCCATTTCTCCATTGAAAACATTTCTATCATAGTCATTTGTTCTTTGAATAACTTTCGACCCAAGACGAAATGTCTTGTTACCATACCTGATTTCAGGTGCAGTATCAGGTGGAATTATCATATCTTGCAAGATAGAGTTGATTTCAAAAGAGCTATTTATCCTGTCCTTTTTACAAGGTGTCAAAATAATCGTTTCATCATAGCCGTCTTTCTTAGCTGCCATGGTATACAATTTAATAGCCAATTCACGCATACCCTCACGGCTCTCTCTAAACATATAGGTCATGTCTTGTAGTTCACCAGTAACAACTTTTAGTTTTGGTTCAGGCAATGGGTTTTCTCCATTTCTAATTTTAACTGAGTCCGAAATAATACCTGACTTTTGAGCCTGTCTTAAAATCTTAGTCAGTTTACAACAAGTAAACGCATTACAATTAAGCAAATCATGAAAGATATTGCCACAGCCTATTGGTGGTAACTGACCGTCATCACCTACAATAATTACTTTTGCACCCTCTTTTATAGCAGAAACCAAGCTATAAAATAATGATGAATTAACCATTGAAGCTTCGTCAAGTACGATAATATCACTAGACAATCTGTTGTTAGAGTTATAAACAAAACCTATCTTGTTAAAACCAAGCAATCTGTGGATTGTACTTGCGAATAAACCTGTTGCCTCGGTTATCCTAATCGCAGCTTTAGCAGACAAAGCACAAGCTGATATAGAATATCTTTTATATATCTTTGTAAGTCCTCTTAAAATTGAGCTTTTACCTGTTCCTGCTCTACCTGTTATAAGCACTACAGGGCTGTTGCAAGCCTTATATATCTCTTGTTTTTGTTCGTCTGTATAGCAAAAACCTTGTTCTCTTTCTGCTTCCGAGATACCATTTTCGATGTTAATTTTATAGTCTGTTTCTTGTTCATTGAGATTTTTTAGAATATCCAAAATAGATATTTCAGTTTTATATTGGCGTAATAGCCCTACCTTGTTTTCTTCAAAATGTAGAAATATCTCATGTTGCTTTTGTGTGGATTTAAAGTTCTCGTACATTTCATAACAATCGTTTATATTATCTCTTATCGCACTGTCCAATACAGACTCTAGCACATATGAATGACCGTCATTAGTTCCAACACTCTCAAGATAATACTTAACAAATGCCACAACTCTTTTGGTTGATATCCTGATATCTGGATTTAACTTCAACGCCAAATCATCAACTCTCTTAAAACCTAAACCACGAATTTCTGTCATGATATAAGGGTTATCAAGTAACTTTTCTTTTAACAACTGAGGATTAGGCTCATTGGAAATTAACTTACTTATCATAGCATACGTTACACCCAACGGCTGAAGCATGATAAGAATATCTGAAATAACATAGTTGTTCAATATGTTGTCTTTTATCCTATTCCAACTCTTTTCGCCTATACCCTTAATTTTTGTATAATCAATTTCTTTGTTGTGAATAACATCATCAATTATATTAGGATAGACAGCTAGAATATTTTTTGCTTGCAACTCTGTAACCTGAGTTTTCAAATATGCAATTTGTTGTTCCTCGGTCTTAGGCACATTTGCAGTAATGGAGATTGGTGTATACTGATACGAATTATATTTACTGTTAAAAGAACAAGTAACCTCAGCATTGTACTCGACACCGATTGTTAAGCGTTGCATTTTACCTGCCAATGTACTACCTTTTAACTGCCTTGGGTTGTCACCAAAGGGATCGTCATAACAATCATAAAAATATGGAATATCATCAGAAGTTGTTGTGAATGTGTACACTCCCCAATTACTATTTTCGTTATAAAATCGCTCCTGTTGAGGAACGATTTTAAACTTAAATGTTTTTTCTGTCATGTCTTTTCTTCCTTTCTGAAAGCCACTCAGCATATGATCGCATAGCCTGTATTGTAACCTTATCTTCGTCTGTTTTTCTGCACTTAATAGCAACCTGAGAGCCTTTCTTGACTAAATCTTCATACTGTACAAGTTGACTATTCCAAAGAACTCCCTCTATAATACCGAAAGTGGAGTAAATATTTACAAAAGCAAATGGTTTTTTATTTCTGTCCTTTTTCTTTTGTACTCTGGAAATAACACCTACAATAACGCAATCATTATCATTCTCAACGGCTTCAAATGCTGTTGTTAAATAGGGAAGTGCTTCTTCAAATGGGTTATTGTGTATAAATATCTGTAATGCTTCAAACTCCCAAAAATCAGCATTTTCAAGATATTTGTTATTTGTTAAAAGAAATTGTTTTAACCTATCTTCTTGCTGTAGGTCAAACTTTTCTTTCTTTTTCTGATTTACAAGAGTGAGTAACAGATCTTTGTCATAGTCATACTTACCATTACCAATGCGATATCTTTCAATATCAATATCATACTCGATAATAAGTTTGCTATACGTTGGTAACTTAGACAATTCTTTATACTCTAATGGTTTATATAATGACTTCAAATATTTCAACAAACAACTCTTTTTATCTTTCGTAGGTATTGCACCTGACTTCATTAAGTTAATAATCTGAGTTTTTGTCAGTGTTGTTCTTGATAGCAAGTCTGGAAGTTTTTTATATTTGCCGTTCTTCTCACGCTCAGTAACAATCTCTTGGGCTATTCGTTCACCAATGCCTGTAATTGCAGAAAAACCAAACAACACATTGTTATCGTAAATAGAAAAATCGACTAGCGATTTATTGATATGAGGTGGTAAAACAGTTACTCCAAACTGTTTAGAGTCTACAATGTATTTATTCACCATACCTGCCTTATCCTTATTCAAATTGAACAAGGCTTTGAAAAAATGAACAGGGTAATTTATTTTTAAATAAGCAGTTTGAAAGCATAGAACAGCGTAGCTATAACTATGTGATTTGTTGAAGCAATACCCACCCTTGGCAGCAAGTTCTTCACTAATAGCTTTTGCTATATTTTCATCATATCCGTTATCAATAATTTCTTGATATAGTTTTTTAGACTCTTCTTTAACTAATTCAGGCATCTTTTTACCGATAGCTTTGCGGTACTTGTCGCTACCACCATAACTTCTACCACCAAAAACACGCACTATTTCCATGATTTGTTCCTGATAAATACACTGACCGTAAGTGCTTTCCAAAATAGGCTTCATGTCAGGGTGTATATAGGTGACAAGTGAAGGATCATGTTTACATTTAATAAACTCCTCCAAAGCTCCCATTGAATCAGGTCTATACAATGCCAAAACAGCTGACAAATCTTCCATGTTAGTTGCTTGTAGTCTGAGCAGCAAGTCTTTCATACCTGCACTTTCTACCTGAAACACACCATTCGTCAATGCTTTGTTTAACAGTTCAAATGGACTTCTATCATTTTCAAATTTAGGGTTATTGATATTTATATCGTACTCAGATAAGTGCAAATCATTTTGAATTTCCTGCACCATTTTTAAAGTTTGTACACCCAAAATGTCAAATTTAATGATACCTATTTGCTCGACCAGCCTTTTATCAACTTGAATGACGTGTTCACCGTCAGAACCTAGTTTCATTGCCATATAGTCACTAATATCAGTATCAACAATACCGACACCGCCTGCATGACAACTAACTGTTTTAACTCTACCACTCAACTTGCCTGCTATATCAAGCAATTCACTGTATTCAGGGTGTTCGGATAAATAGTTTAGATTGTTGTCAATACACTCTTGGAATGTATTGTACGAAAACTTTTTGGATAGTTTATCCATTTCATTATATTTGAAACCTAGTATTTTACCAACATCTTTTATGGCTACAACAGGTGTTATATACGAGAAGTTTATAATCTGACAAACACGATTTTCACCATATTTATCAATGAGATAATTTATTACTGTAGGTCTGTCTGAAACATCGATGTCGAGATCAGGCATTGAAACTCTCTCAGGATTGAGGAACAATTTGTTATTAACCATAGGCTCTTTATCCTATGCTCTGGAGGTTTCCCTCATTTTCATCTGTTGGTTACTTCCAACCCAGTTTAGACTATATTTTTCAAACTTTCGTAGTTCAGACAAAAGTTTTATTCCGCCTTCGTGGGAAATTATTGGCTCTAAAGTCTTATTTCCTAGTCGTTACACACTTTCTTTTATTACTAAAAGATTTGGCTCGGTATTCCCTTTATCTCACCTAGTTATAGGTTTAGGGTTTCTTAGTCAGCTTATTCGTCTATGGTCTTGTCTCATTATCGGTTTGCTCTCAATGAGAAGTCTTATTTTGCTGATACCGAATTAACGGAATTTAACGAGTGCAACCTATCTACGCTCAAAAATCAATCCATATTTGATAGGGTTTAGGTCAGTTATACCTATTGTATAACACACAAGGCTTCCTGCTCCAGAGCCACGTCCTGAACCTATTTTAACCCCATGAGTTTTCGCATAATTTATAAAGTCCCATACAATAATGAAATAACCGTCAAAATTCATTTGATGAATAATGTTCATTTCATAGTCTAGTCGATCTTTCATTATCTTCTGTTCTTCTTTAGAAAGCTTGTCAAAATTTCTAGTTTTCCACCCCTCGTCAATAAGATGTAAAAGAAATTCATTATTAGAGTCATATCCACTTGGTAGGGGGTATGTTGGCAACTGTGGGTCTTGAAAAGGCATATGTACTTCTTCTATCATATCAGCCAAAATATTAGTCTGATTTAAACCTTTTGTAACATTATTTACCCCAATTTGTTTATCCATAGTTATATGAATTTCTTCTTCGCTTTGCAGATAACAACCTTCGTAGCTTTCAGACATTGTTTCAGTGTCGTGAGCTATCTGAACGTGTCTACCTTGATAGTATAGATCTTCCTTTGTGGCTGCGTGGCTATCTGTAGTAATTATGTATGGCGTGTTTGTTACCTCAGATAGTTTCAAAATCTTCTTATTATAATTAGCCTGATCCTCTGATTTATGAGATTGCATTTCCAAATAGAAATTAGGAAATGACGATTTGTATTCTTCGATATATTTAATACAAGTGTTAAAATCACCTTCTTTAGCTAATTTTGAAGCTAAACAAGCAGAACAAATAATTAAATCTTCTGCATACGGAGCAATATCTGAAATCTGTACTCTAGGCTTAAAATAAAAATTTTCAAGATTTGACTTAGTGATAATTTTATTTAAAGCTTTTCTACCATTCTCATTTTTTGCAAGGGCAATAAGATGAAAATACTTATTGTTCTTATCCTTTACAGCCGTATCGAAACATTCATACAGCTCTACGCCATATATTAATTTAATATCAGGATATTCTTTAGATAGTTGATCGAAATATATCCATGAATATTGGTTGCCATGTTCCGTAACTGCGTATGCTTTAATACCGACTTTTCGGCATTGTTCAAGCATTTCTTTTGGTGTGCCATAGCCGTCCAATAATGAGTACATTGTATGGTTATGCAAAGAACTATACATTTTCAGCCTCCTCGTATTTTAAAATAACTATCTGTGGAGTAATTACACCCTTATATTCAGAAACATTTAATTGACATAGAGCATTAATGCACATTTCATCATCATATCCATTCAAAAAGTCTAATACTTTATCGTCACTAGGATTACAGAACTTAATTATTGCAATGTTATCGTCAGTAATAAACTTCCATGCATCTTCATTTTTACCCATGATAACGCCTTGGCTATGCTCCAATACTATATTATTAATGACAAATAAAGGCTCTTTAATCCCTGTACCGTAACAATTCTCCAATGATGTAACATCGGAAATCATTCCAATATTAAATTCGTCATAATCAAAACAAAAATCTATTGGCAAAGGATTGTCTGAATTAATATTCTTATTTAAAACTTTAATTGCTTCAGCCACATTCTCAGCTTTTATCTCAAAACCAAAAGCATTTGCGTGACCCTGACACCAATTAAACAGACCTGTTTTAAGCAGATCAGCCTTTAGGTCTAGTACATAGCTATTATCAAAGTTTCTAGCAGACCCTCTATATACATTATTTTCTTCGTCTTTGCGGAGTATTAAGCAAGGTTTTTTCGCATAACTAGCCATTTTCATGGCTATTAATCCAGAAAATACACTTGGAATATTGTTGCCCTTTAAGAATAAAACTGTATTTTTGTCGTTAGTTACGCTTTTCCTTAACGTAGGAAGTAACTTTTTCACTTGATTATCCTGTCTTGATTTAGCGTTTTTACAGAGTCTTACAACTCTTTGATAAATATTTTCTTTTGTAGTTTCACTTTCGCCACGTTTTTTATATTCAAATTCTTCGTCCTGCTCAATAAACGCTCTGAAAAGTAAGTCCTTTTCTTCCATATCACCGACTCTACACATAGCATTTATCAGGGAAGTAATGCAAAATGCAATAGTATGAGGATTAACCTTGCCTTTCATGGAATAATTTTGAGCATTAATAAATTCTTCAAAGCATTTATTTGTGACGTTATAAAGACCTTTATCAATTAGTCTTTTTGTTTCAAAAGAACGTAAATCCATGATATCCGATATATTAGCTAGTGCCACAAGGTCAAGGTAGTCATCGGCATAGTCGTTCCAATAATAATCATCAAGCGATTGTAGAAATTTATAGACTACTCCCGCACCGCACAATTCTTTATTAGAGTATTCTGAACTACACTGATTGTTCACTATAACCGCATATGGGTTTGTTCTTTCAATATCATGGTGATCGAGAACAAGTATATCAATACCTTGTTCTGTCAACTGTTTGCATTGTTCAGTATCATTGCTCCCTGCATCGGGAACAATCAACAATTTTGTGCTTTCAGGTATTTCTATCTCAGAAGAAATACCATGTTGCTTTCCAGAATGTATCAGATATGTAATATCAATTTCTTTGTTAAGCCTTTTCAAATAAGAATACATCATAGCAGCACTGCACTGACCGTCAACATCGCAATCAACAATAATCGCCATTTTACTATTGCTTTTAATGTGTTTATCTAACATTTGAACCGCTTCAGTAATATTATCAAGATTATCATAAGAAATTAATACATCATCGGTTAAATGAGTGTATTCACTAACGTTAGTTATTCCTCTATTAGTAAAAATAGATATTGGAATATGGTAATAATCATTATTGCCTATTATTTTATAATTCATGTTTTGTTGTTTCACTTCCCATTCTTTATAACTTGCGTGTATTTGGCAATCAACTGTTTAAACTTATCAGGATTATCTGTTGGACTTTCTTTTTCTTCTAGTAAATTATCAGTGTCAACAATAGCATTTATCTGAATACAATCCAAAAATTTATCGGCTATATCGTTTAATTCGTCTATAGTTACATCTTTATCAAAGCAAAATATAATATGAGAACTCAGCCTTGTCAGCATATTTATTTGATATTGGCTTATTTTCTTGCCACAAGTTGCTACACAATTCTTTATTCCCATGTTCCAAAGTTGCATAACACCTTTTTCAGCTTCAACCACATAAACGTAGCCTGTCCGAGCTATATATTTTTCGGATAAATAAAGTCCATATAATAGTCTAGCTCTGTTACAACGCTCCAAATATATATACTTAACTCTTTGCTCTTCTTCTGTCATTTCTTCTTGCTTTAAAAATAACCTACCCTTAACACCGACTAATGTTCCCATTTCATCTCTTACAGGAATTGTAATTCGATTGGAAACATCGTCATAACCTATTTCAAATAGCATTTGAGTATCATATGAGATATTATCTTTCAAAAAATAATCATTTACGGCAGGGAAGTAGTATGATAGAACATTTTCCTTAATCGGCTTTAAAGGTTGCATTTCTTCGTAATTAGACTCATCATCTGCCATTTCAGAAATAAATTTCGTGAATTTTAGACTTTCAGGTAAATCGTCATACTCGTCTTTGTAATAGTCAATATTGCACCAACTACAAACTTTACGAATAGCTTCGTAAAATGTACAGTTACAAAAAAACTGTACAAGGTCAAAAATATCTATCGTATCTAAGCCTGAACTACTATGTATTTCTCGTGTGTAGTCAACAGTTAAAAGACCTTCATTGAGATAAACAGTGATCGCCCCTTGATTATCTCCATCAGAATTGCCACACTGAACATAACCTACTTTACAGGAAATATGGTGACAACCTATTTCGTCAAGTATGATAGGAACATAATTGTTCTCTAGTATCTTTTCTTTGAGGACAGAAATATCCATTTTATCCTCACTTTCTTCTTAGTTCTCCGACTTCATACCAAGTGTTTAGATCCAAGTCAACTTCAAATACAACTTTCTTTTTACAACCAAATCTATTTTTGTCTACATTGCCCACATAATACCTCTTGCCAACTTTAAGTTCGCATTCAACATCTTTGCCCCATTCGGCATCATGCTGAACATAGCGATATTTATGAAAGTCACCAACAGAAATTTCTTTAAACAGTGTCATAGTCCATATAATATGCTTTAGCTGCTTTGCATTAGCAATGTTATTAGAATTTAATTCATCGGGTTTACAAAACTCCGTATCGTCTGTGAGCTGAATTGAAAGATACCCAAACATATTTGACTGTTTTGCCAAGTCTGTGAGTTTAGTTACCGTTGCCTTTAAAGCAGCCCAATCTCCTGTAGCTTGTGTGTCTTGCTTACAGGTATCGTAAAAGAAGTATTTCGCACCATGAGTTAGATTGGCTTTTCTTATTTCAAACTCTAGTGTCTTATCGTCATAACCACCAGCCATATCCTTAACGAGAATAAGTTCATTAGTTTCTGTTTCAATCCATTCAGCAATTTTCATTATTTTTACATATTCCTCTGAATTTTCAGCGACTCTTTGAATGTACTCTTGCAAAGTTTCTGTTGGCTCTCCCCAATCGTCTGTTTTCTGATATATGTATTCACCTGATTTATCTTTATATAAACCAAGTGTTAATTCCTTTTCAGGCTTCTTTAATTTGATGCCGTGTAACTTTTGAAACTCAACATTGTTTATACACGTTGTAATTAAACACTTTCTGAGATCGTCCACACCCATTTCATTAAGCATAACAAAGACTCTTTCATGTTTGACAAGTGTTAAATAGGCAATTATTTTTGTCATAAATCGTGATTTTCCTGCGTTTGAAAGCATTCCCATCGCCATTGTCGAGCCTAATTTACACCCTCTGAATATATCATTTAGAATAGGAAAGGGGAGTGATACACCCAAATCAGGTTTTTCCATACACGCAATAAGCGATTGCTTAATATGACTATTCAGAATTTCGGCTTCTTGGTTTGTCAAGATCACCGTATGTATTCTATCTGCTTTACCTCTAATTAATCTGTAGATGTCTGAAGCCGTAAACTGTTCAAACTTCTTATGCTCTACAATTTTTGTAATATCAAAGCCGTTTCTTTGATATTCTCTCAACAAAGAATACTTTTTAATGATTTCCTGATACTTGCTAATGTCATCGGTTATAGCAATTTTCATCCAACTGTCAAGAGTTTTCCAACCACCATATTTTTTGTACAAAGAAAGTCTTTCAGGCTCTTCTGAAAAATAAGTTAAAATAGTAGTTTTATTGAATGTTTGTGTCCTAGTTTTGTAGATTATTTCAGCCGAATCGTAAAAAAAACGAGTGACTTCATCTGAAAAATCGTATTTACTACGTATATATTGTCCGTAATTTACCAGCAAATCAGGCTGTTTGTAAATACAACCCACAAATAGAACTTCGGTAGGAACGTTTGTTATAATATCCATGTTTGTCACCTACCTAAATTTCATCAATGATGCTGTCAATATCAAGGCTGTCATTATTTTTATCACGTTCTTTGGGAGATTTTGATGTTGCCATTTTATCATAATCTATATTAACTTGTTCTTTGCTTTCACCTGTTTTAGTCAATGCCTGTTCTTCTTTCCACTTTAAATAACCATCATATTTAGACAATATAATGGCGAGATCATATGTAATTAACGCTGCACCTTCGATTTTTTTACCTTTGCGAGTATTAAACTCATGTATCTTGCGGAGAAATGACATTTTCTTTCGCCACATATCCCATAAATCTTCGACAGGAACAGGTTTGTTCAAATTCCTATAAGTGCCTTTATACACCTTATCAAGATTTATAAAAAAATATTTTGGCAAGAATGAAATATCATATTGTTTATATACCCAATCTGTAAACTGTATTCTTGTTTTTTTGTCCTGCTTATCTTTCTCTATCTGTTCTTTTGTTCTTCTTTTTGCCAAGTATTTCACCGCCTTAATCAAAATAACTAAATAAAGGCAAGTGAGGGAATAACCCTCACCGCTTTATTTGTAAAAAATTAAATCTTAGAAATAACTTCAAGAACCCTTTCAAGAGTCTTAATATCTGTAATCTTCTTCATTTCTGTTGACTTAACAGGCAGACTTTCGGCAGAAAGAGCCTCCTTTGCCTTTGTCTTGCCGATAGGGTTAAGACCCTTCATGATAGCCGAAATCTTATCCAAAAGTTCTGTTATCTGATTTTCGGCAGAATTTTCATTTGTTTCAATACTATCAACTGGCTCTCCAACCTTACCCAAAACTTCTCTTGTGTAAATATCCTGTTCTATAGCCACGGCTTTTGTTAGGTCGTTTTTTACAGAAAAATTCTGTCCGTCACTTGTTCTATCAATGACAACCTTCCAATCCAAAAGTGACAAATCTTCAACAGTTTCGTTATTATGAACACCTGTTCTGTCTTTACTGATAACAGAATAATAATTACCATCTTTGTCAATGCACATTCTAATAACTGTTTTAACATTATAATCTATCTGCTTAAATCCTTCTGGTACTTTTTTACCTGTTGAGACAGATGTGGTATTACCATGACTATCTGTGATATTGACCTTTTCGTCAGTTTCCCTCGCAGTTACAATAAAATGCACGCCGCAAGACATAAGGTCAAGTATTAAATCCTGTCCCTTGAAATTGATAGTTTGATAGTCTTTTTGCTCAAGCCCTGCTCCTTCAATGGCAACTGCCTTTTCCATTCCAGTAAGTTCTTTTTTCTTTGCTCTAACTGTACTTCTTTTCTTAGAAAATTCAATTAACGCTTGTTTTGTTGTCAAATTTAAAATAGTTGTACCATCAACTACAATTGCATCTGCTCTAAACGGCTTGCCATATGTATCAACAACAATTTCATCAGTTTCATTGCCTTCTTCATCAAGAACATAAAAATTCTCATTATTCTTAACTTTGTTAATATATTGTCTTACCTCGCCAAGTGATTGAGTATAAACAATATAAATATTACCTGGGTCAATACCGTCCTTAACAAGATCATCTAGATAATCATCAACAGAACCATTTTCAGGGTCAAGATATACAACTCTAAATGGCTCTCCGTCTGGTCTTTTAAAATAAGCAAATTGAAGTGCTAGTTTAGATTTTCCTGTACCTGCCCCTCCAAAAGCTAACATTTGAAGTTTGCTCTGTATCTGTGTTGCTATTCTTGCTCTAGGCATATTTTTATCTCCTTTTATATTATCGTTTGTTATTAATGATGGTGAGTAGCAACAATTTACCACTCATCGTCCTCGTCTGTCAGATCATTTTCTGAAACAGAACCCCAATCATTATCATCAGAACCAAAGTCCTTATTTGCGTTTTCGGTAGCCTTTGTCTTTGCGACAGCCTTGTCAATTATCTCCTCCGAATATAGCTCTGTATCTACACTGTCTTTATCAGCTCCAGTAATAAGAAGTATTCTCTTTGTTGGATTGTTCACTCTATCCATAGGGTTGCTTTCGCCCCAACCGTCATCATCATCTTCCTCAATTTCTTCGATGTCATGTTCTATGACAATATCACCAAAGACTTTAAGAGCTGTATATGGCTTGAGTTTTCTTAGAGTGCTTGCAAACTTTGATTTACTCTTATCAATAATGAACTCTGCATCTTCTATAGAATTGTAAGTTACAATCTTTGCAGATACAGTGAAGTTACCCTCATCATTCTTTTCAATGCCCATGAATACAATGACCTGTTCAAAATTGCCAATCACATTGAAGTCCTCTGCGTCAAAATCTACGTCCTTACAAAGCGAAATCTGTGACGGAACAAATCTTGTCTGGTGTCTATCCTGATAGGTGGAAAACTCATTCTTTCCTCTGACAAACACGGACATACCGTCCTTTGCATTATCTGCTATGTACTTACAAGCATCATATTCAACAAGTATCTTCTTATCATTTACTTCCTTGCCTGTTGAGTCAGTCACCTTTGTCAAGCCAAGATTAATTCCAATAGGTCTAAAGTCCTTTTTATTAAAAGTAAACCTGTCAGCCCACTTTACCTTTTCTGTTGTTGTCTTTCTATCCTTACCCTTGCCCTCGGTCTTAGAGAAGTATACTACGTCTCTTTCCATACCGTTGACATTTATGTATACAGACTTATTCTTATCAATTTCAACTCCTACATTAACCATTCTCATTGGCTTGCCTGTAGAGGTTGTCAGCTCTGTATAGAACTTGTCCTTATCACAGCCTGTCAACTTACCTCTGATCTGAAAACTGCCCTTTGTTTCCTGAAGTCCAAGACCCTTATTATTTTTCTTTTCAGCCATTTTATTTCTCCTTTTATGTATTTGTCAAATTTTGTTGTCAAATAAAATTATCATTTTGTGAACTCAAAATCACACCATCTTATCATGCCTTCTTTCTAAAACACATTGAATTTAGTTTATCTAACGTTAATGATTTCTATTGCTACTAACATTTCCCTCACGTCCTCTTCATCGCAACAATCAAAGAAAAGGTCATTGCCATTATCATCGTGCAATCTACAAGAAAAGCTCTCGTTATCTTCATCGACCTCAAATTCGCAGTTACTTGAAACGATATCAATACTACACATTGTGGCAAAAATATCTGGGTCAAGAAGATCAGCTCCTCGACAAGTGCCACCAACCTCAGTAGTAAACCAACCCTTATACTTACCATGTTGCAATGTATATTTAATCTCGTGCCAATTCCTGCCGTCCTTTGGGTTATATGTTTCCATTACTTGCCCTCCTTCATATTTTCAAGTTCTTCATGCAACGCAGTGCCGAAATTATTCAGTGACTCTGCTACCCATGTACCAGCAATGTCATATCTACTAATTAAATTGTATATTGCTTTATTTATATCAGAGTGCGAGAACTGTTTATCACATCTATACTCAGATTTTTCTTTAGGGTTTATTTTAGTATCAAAAAAACGTATCTCTTTATTATCACAACTAGCGTTAGGAAAATATATTCTAGCCAAGGCAAGCAAAGCACCAATATATGCACTATATGTATCATCAGAACAACATTTTGAAGTGCCAACTCTTACTACCTTGCCGTATTCTTTCATTTTGGCAACTGTTGTCTTATCATGAAATGTAACCTGAATTTCACGGTCAATATCAGACGATATTTTCTTTAAACAGTTAGCAAAACCGCTATAAATGTAAAACATACTATCACCACCATTTGGCTTAACCGTTTGGTATACAACTATTTTCTTATTGTTTACATACTCTATTGTTTTAATTCTTATTACATTTCCGGTTTCGGTCATTTTATCACCGAAACTATCTAAACCAACTCGATAAAGTTCTCCAATCTTAAACTTTCTTTTGTTCATGCTCATTAAACTCCTTTATTTATATCAATCCCTGTAATTTCTTTGAAGATTTCTGCATCAAAATTTGGAAGTGATTTGATTACATTCTTATCACAATCTGAAAGAGTATTCCACCATAGTTGATTACATTCGATTTTATCAAGCTTTTTCAGATAACCACCTGTTGTCTTATACTTAGGATACTGTTCTTTTTCTTCTTCGGTCATCTTATCAGAATGAACCCATTGAAGAGCATTGTATGAAATAGTATTTAATAGTTCTTTCGCTTTTGAACAACGCCAATCTTCAATACTCCAATCAGAAGGCTTATTAAACATCAAAATCTTTGATTCCTCGGTGTTAAAACAACCACTTGAAAAATTAGTCTTGTTCCAATCACCAGTATTGTAATCACCATCGTTGCAGTTACCGCTGTTATAACTACCATCGTTGCAGTTACCACTGTTGTAATCACCACTGTTACAATCAGCAGTGTTATAGTTACCACAGTTGCAGTAACCACTGTTATAATTACCACTATTATTCTTGCCAGTATTATAAGTGCCACTGTTGTAGCTGCCACTGTTATAATTGCCACTATTATAATTGCCAATGTTACCAAATCCCATGTTGGCTTTTCCTGTATTAAGCATTCTCAAAACTTCTTCCCATGAGATTTCCCTAATAATCTTAATTTTATTAGTACAGTGTTTACTTCCATCTATTTCTGTGTCAATTTCTCCAAGAGCTTCAACTTCGGCGACCTTATTATTAGGGTTAAAGGAATAATAGTTAAAGCAATCTTTTAGTTCTGTGCAAAAATGAAACCCTCTGTTGCAACATGAAGGTGTCACATCTTCTTCAAAAGTTTTGCCAACTGAGTATTGAAAACCTCTACACGTCCAATCGGGTTTAAAAACTTTATAACCTTTCATTGTTTTACAACTCCTTTGTTTTTTTTACAATAAAATGTGTATTTTAACGCTCTTTTCAGAACGGAATAAAAATTAAAATCTATGTCAACAGCATGGCTACTAATTACAATAACTATAATCAAACATCAAAAACACAATCACCCAAAGAAACTTCTTTACCACAACAAGGACAATAAATACTTCCCCAATCACCAATATCCCAATACTCAGGCTCGTCTACTTCGTTCCAATTAACATAAATATCAGTATTACAATGAGGACATATCAAACTTATTTTATAGGGCTTCATATGTACTGTAAAAATAACCTTATTATTTTCTTTTAGCATATCTTCCATTCCTTCAAACCACATTATTAATTTTCACTTCCCATTATTAATTAAATTTTTTCAGATAAGATATTTGTTTGTCTATCAGTTCTATAAAGTCAACATAAAAAGAACAAGGATAATCTTTGTTGCGAGTGCAAAATCCTTAAAATAACCTTTAATATATTCAAGAGTACAAATAATGCTTGCAATATCTTTATTACTTATTTCCGCAAGTTGTTTATTATTATCTAAATTATAGCAATACAAATCTGTATTTATTTTTACAGTATTGAAATCGAATAAGTTTTCAATAGAAGTTATATCTGTAACATATTCATCTGTGTCTTTTGCTCTTGTTGTTATAAATACCTCGGAATCTTTATTGTATGTAGATAATTCTTTCATTAACTCAAATAGCTTCAACTATATCAAACTCTTTTCTATAAAATCTGTATGTATCACTTATATTTTCAAACGAAACATCATAAGCATACCAACCATTATTAAATGTATTATCTTGAAATCTAATTATATTTATAATAACACCAAGTTTCTCTTTATAAACATCATCTAATTTACAATATTTAGATTTTATTTTAATTTTAGTTCCAACAGAAAGTTTAATTTCTCTACATTCGGTTCTAATTATATTGTCTATTTTGTTTTCTACAAGTTTTTCAACTAAATAATACAAATCGGTTATCTGGTCAGTATCTAATTCCTGCAAAATACTTTCATCTATAAAATAATTTAAAGCATTTATTTTACATTCATCTAAAGCTATATTATCATTAGAATACCTAAATAACATTGTTAGTTCTGCAATATCTTCTTTTGTTATAGAATTTATATTGTGTATGACATCAAACTTCATATCCTGTCTTCTCCTCTAGATTTACTTTTATTTATTAAATCTGCAAAAACATTACTTATAATTTTTGCATCGTAAATTTCAGAATGAGTTAAAAATGACATAGGTAAAATAGTACCTTCATCATATTTTGTATAAGGTGTACCATCAACTAAAACTTCAAGAGCAAAATAGTCCTTATCAGTATTAACAACCTTAACATAAAGATGTGGGTCGAATTTTTCAGTATAAAACTTATAATAGTTATAAGGATAATTTTTAATGTCTGACAGTAAAAGTTGTATAATATCACCCTCATATACATAATGTCTACCTATAATATAATCAGTTCTTTTGCATATTTTATTTAGGTCTATCATAATTATTCATCCACATCTTCGTTACTGCTATTATAAATAATATCTTTACATACAATATGGTCACAATTATCTTTCTGAGTACAATTTTTACAAAGGCTACGTCTATAATCAACGATGTCTGCAAGAGATAGTAGAAGAGATTCACTGTGCTCTTCTAGTTCTTCTTGTGTGGGATTTTCAATTATCCCTATTCCATTTAATTCTGCTATTTCCTTTATTTGTTCCATTGTTAGCATTTTAAAACTATCTCCTACCTTACAAGTTCAAAATATTTTACGAAATCTTCCCAAACAATGTTTATTGTTCCACCTAATATATTAGTTTCATATTTAGGTTTCCAAGCAATGGGGCGTAAAGCAACATAAATAATAGTTATATATTCATTAATGGGTATAATCTTTGTATATGAAAAGAGTATGTCAATAGTAAATTCAGTATTTGTTGGTATTGTTTCTATAAAAGCACCCTCAAAAATAGAGTCATCAAAAATATAATCTTTAATACATCTATATTTTCTTCCTTTTATATATTTATTAACAACATTAAGATAGTCATTCTTTTCGCCATATCTCTTCAATTCTCTATCTGTTGCCCATCTTCTTGTATTATCAGAAAGGTCTACAAGATAATTGCCATTTATATAATAAACAACTTTACCTAATGTAGGTTTTGTAAAAGAATTTGTGTAGATTATCTTATCTCCTATTTTATATCCACCAAATCTCATATTCTCATTCTGTCCTCCTAAACAAAGCTATTATTTCATTTTTACGTTATTTTATATTTGTACCCTAAAATACGTTACAAAATATTTTGGTTGGACTAGCTGGATTCGAACCAGCGGAATGACGGAGTCAAAGTCCGTTGCCTTACCACTTGGCTATAGTCCAATATTAGCACTGCTTTCACAGTGCTTTTTATTCACCTGCCTTTACAAATCAGTTTGTAATTTGTAACCAACTAATCGATGAACCATTATCGTTTGTCGTTGTCGGCAACCGTAACCGACTTGGTGCAACTTAGGGGATTCGAACCCCTGACCCTTTGATTAAAAGTCAAATGCTCTACCATCTGAGCTAAAGTTGCAAGTGCAGGTATCACACTACATTCCCTTATGGTGAGATAAGCTCTGTACCTGCTATGCCAATTTACTTTGTACAGTATTGGCAAACTGTACTGGTGTCACTGACGAGACTCGAACTCGCATGGATTTTTCCGAGGAATTTTAAGTTCCTTGTGTATACCTGTTCCACCACAGTGACAAGTGTACTTGTTTCAAGTGTACTCGTTTAATGGTGAGTACATATAGATATGTACTCGTTTAATAGTGTAACTATATTATAATTCACTAATTAATAGTTGTCAATAGCAATATTATATAGTTTACAAAATATTAATATTTTTAGTAACAAAAATAAAAGTATTGTATTATCGGAAGAGATAATACAATACTTTTATTTTTTATAGTTTGCAATTACTCAATATTACTTATCTAACATTTGCTCTTTATAAATTAGATACTCGGTAAACAATCCCCTACGATTTGTTCCGTACCCGAAAAAGCCCAAAATTATATTAAAGTTGTATTTTGTAACATCTTTTTTCATTGCAATTGCACGTTTGGTAACTCGATAAAATAGCCCTGAAATTTCAATATCACTTACTCTTTTTATTATTGGGGCAAGAGTGCGGCGAACGTTTGCGACAAGAGCATTATTATTGCCTATGTCATCATTTAGCAGTCTAAATAGGGAGTCATAGTCATTATAACATCCAATTTCTTTTCCATGAGTATCATAAGAATTATCGTACATTTTTATGCAAATTGCACTTCCATTGTAAAAAAAATCTTTGTCAACAAATTTTCTCGAGCTAATATTTCTGCATAGCTCATCGTGCAGTATTTCCGAAATATCGTCGTAATAGGGCAATTTTAAATCAATGGTTCTAACGTTACCATTATCATCGCCAATATACAAAACCTTATTATCGATATCATAGTCGCCCTTTCTAAGTGATTTAATC
>UMFC01009338.1_pt1 | contig 25982 bp, 28 predicted proteins | sample 1964931 | NCBI WGS metagenome assembly UMFC01 (sample SAMEA4836038, study PRJEB28245) | human gut metagenome | biome: gut microbiome; material: fecal sample | place: Denmark | collected 2008 | reverse complement strand
GAAGGAATGCCGTTCCGTGATGCATATAAGAAAGTAGGGCTGGATATTGAGGCTGGAAACTTCTCACACGATAAGACCGTACATCACACGCATGCCGGAAGTATCGGTAACTTGTGCAATGACAAGATTGAAGAGCTGATGCAGCAAGTGGTGAGTGGCTTCAACTTCGAGAAAGTGATTCAAGCTGAAAACTCACTTTTAGGAAGATAATTGCATAAAATTAAAAAGAAAACGGGTGAAAAGTTTGGAGTATATCGCAAAACTCCCTACATTTGCACCCGTAAACGCGGAAATAGCTCAGTTGGTAGAGCATAACCTTGCCAAGGTTAGGGTCGCGAGTTCGAGTCTCGTTTTCCGCTCTCTTTGAAAGGATGCTCGAATGGTGGAATCGGTAGACACGAGGGACTTAAAATCCCTTGGCCATTGCGGCTGTGCGGGTTCAAGTCCCGCTTCGAGTACGAGATGAAATCGCAACCATTTGGATGATAAATGGTTGCGATTTTTGCTTTATATATTTGCACCACTGAACTTATGGGTCACTTGGGGCCACTTGTTATTCCTGGGGATTCAAGTATTATTTTTCTCCTTGCTGAAAAAGGACTTTACTTTAATGGACGTATATATGAGTACGGAAATAAAGTAAAGTTATTACAAAGGTATTTCTTTAAATGTTTTGAGAATTTATTTCATAATTAATTTTTCAGGATTTCAAGAACAATTCTTGTTATTAATATTGGATTTCTACCGTTTGCCAAAAGTCAGTAATTAAAATCATGTCTTGCCATGAAAAACCATATTTGTTTTTCATGAGACAAAATTCAGCATTAAAGTTTTTAGGGGATATACTATTGTTTTCTGGGTACGTAATAAGATTATGTTTACATGGTTGATGTCTGATTGGTAGTTCACTTTGTGGATTCTTCACATATTTATCTATCTCTACAGACAGACAAGTAAAACCCCACCATGGATCACGTGAACGGTCTTCCACACCGAGGAAATTCCATAAGTCTCGTTCATCTTCAGTAAATGCTCGTTCTTTAGAATCTTCTAAATTAGCTATTTCTAGGTGGATACAGATCATGCTGGCAGAGACTTCTCCCCTTTTTAGTTTTTTCGCTTCTTGGTCAGCCATACGCTTTAGAGTTCGTCTCATCCGTTCCATTGCTTCTAGGAATTGTTTTTCTATCGACTTTAATTTCTGATAGTTTTGTTCTGTCCAAGGAAATAAAGCATCCAAGTATTGCATCCGTTCCGTCTTATAGCAATCAAGTAAGTAGTCTTTATCTATTTCATTTAGATCCTTTTCCCAAAAAAGTGATAACATGGTATGTTCTAAGTCATTCAACGTAACTCCTTCTTTCGTTATCCTTATATCTATCGGATATGCTTTACAGTACTTCATCTTCTACTTTAATTACGATATTAAATTTCTTGATTTTTAAAATGTCAGTCATGGCAAAGCCACAAAATTCGAACAGATTATGAAATGGCCAGTTAAAACAGATGTCTTTTATCATTTTTTCATCCAATCCAGCCATACTCCATGGTGTAGGTTTTTCATTACCTTCACAGCCATAAACCACTTTGCGGATAATCATATTCAAGTCGTATTTTATATTTGTGGATGTAAGGAAAAAACCACAATCAGTCAGAATATCGTTAGATCGATACTTAGGGTTGTCACAAGAACAGAGTACATGCCAAATTCGTTCTTCCTTTTCTGTCAGTACTTTTTCTGGTATCATATTATATAAGTCATTTGGAACAAACAGTTGTGGTGATATACTTACATTGCGATAAATATTGGGGTGAGCTGTTTTCTCGATTAATTCATCTTGATATATTCGCCAAGCCTTGTGTATAGCTTCCGTAGTTTGTATTTCTAACAGGTTATTCATCTCGGATATTCGTTGTAGATTCTTTTCAGCATAAGTAAAATGTCTGTCCAATATATGCTTCCGGAAGTATAAATAATCCCCCAATAAGTCCGCTTTCGTATCCAAACTTAAGTATTTGTCTTCATAAATCCTTAGTATGCTGTCCTCCAGCACCTCTAATGGAAGTTGATGGAGGGTATCTAAGTCGTTCAAATAACCGTCCTTGAATATCATATTATTTAGTTGTAAATCAATAGATTTATGGGAAAAACGAAGTGTGATTATTACTATTCAAATGAGTTAATCTAACTTCTTAAAATCAAAGTCGTTTACAGAGCAACATGCTTTTTTATAATCGAAGTTATATAAGCGCATATAAGCTTCTTGTACTTCTTTAGCTCCATTGTAAAATGGAGTCGATGTATGCATCTGAGTTGTTACTGTAACTACCATTTCTGGAGTGAGAACTGTTCCGTTTACACGTTTTGTACGTTTGGGAGTGATTTGAAATACTTTTGGCATAATATTATAATTTATTATTGGTGATATTGCCTGTTGTGGCATCTTTAAAACTGTTATCGGCAAATGCTTTTTTCATATTTTCAATCTGCTTCTGGCATGATTTGGATATGCTGACTGTTTTATGGGCTATATCTACTATTTGCTGGGTTTGAAGACCTTTTGCTCCTTCTAGGAAACTTTTTTCAATAGCTTCATTGACAACAGATTCAATATCGGCACCGTTAAATCCATTGGTACTTTTAGATAATGCGGTATAGTCTATAGAGGAATCTTTCACACAAGCTCTACGTTCTTTCTTTTCTAAATGAACTTTGAAAATAGCTTTTCGCTCCTCTTCATTAGGGAGGTTTACACAAAATATTTCGTCAAATCGCCCTTTGCGTTTCAATTCAGGTGGAAGTGCATCAGCATTATTGGCTGTTGCGATGACATATACACTACTTTTCTTGTCTTGCATCCACGAAAGGAAATAGCCGAACATGCGTGTCATAGTATCATTGTCTCCTCCTACACCAGAGAATCCTTTTTCTATTTCATCTATCCAAAGGATGCAGGGAGCTGCAGCCTCGGCAATACGTATGGCCTTTCGCAGATTCGCTTCGCTTTCGCCTACATATTTACCCATCATGCTACCCATATCAAGTTTCAAGAGTGGAGATTCAAATAGAGCGGCCGAAGCTTTGGCACATAAGGACTTTCCGCAGCCGGGCATACCTACAATAAATACACCTTTAGGTATGGCCACTCCATATCTTCGAGCTTCTGCTATCTGTTTGATAACTTGTGCTTTATTGGTAAGGTATTTTTTCAGTGCATCCATACCGCCTATGCTATTCAAGTTTTCGGGAGTGTCAATCAACTCTAACAGACCGGATTTTTTTACCATTTGTTTCTTTTGTCGGAGAATCATCTCTGTATCTTCTGCACTTAAAGAGCCATTGCTGCTCATAGCCATATCCAGCATACGGTCTATTTCGAAAGCTGTCATGCCCTTGAGTGAAGGCATCAGTTTTTCACGGTCTTCTTCTTTAAATTTGTTCTTGTCGTAGAAGTTTACCTCAATATGCTCGTCAATCAGGCGGTTTATTTCTTCTTCATCCGGATAGTCTATTTCTAGGAAGGAAACATATTTTTCTATTTCTTGTGGGACCCGTAATACAGAAGACACTATAATAATTGTTGTATCATATTCTCTGTCGTATAATCGCCTTTGGGACATTAATAGTAAAAGTGTCTTTATTTTAGGTTCGTCGATATAGTCTTGAATCTCTTTAAGCACTAGATATTTTTCTTTAACTGTTTCTCCATCTTCGTTGTATTTATTTTCTAAGAAACTTTCCAAAGACTGCATATTACCATGCCCTTGCGTAGCTTTGGTGTGAAAATTTGTGATTCCTGTAGCAGGATTCCATTCAAACACTTTTTTGTTGGCTACAACTTGACGAATCAGTTCGTCAATGCGTACAAAATCATAGTCATGTATATAAATGATAGGTGTGTTGACATCTATCATTCGCTGGAGAGAGGAAATAACAGAATCATTCATAATTATCATTAAGCATTTGATTTATTATATATGTAATTTTGATTTGAATAGGTTCATTCCTTAATGATGTTTGTATATCCGATATCAATTTAGATATAAAAGATGATTTACATTTAATTAAGTTTAAGAGCTTTCGTCCTTCTTTTTGACAGTCTGGACAATTTTTAATATCTAAGTAGATTATACCTAATACAAGAGTGTTTTCAATATAATACCGGAATTTTTCATTGTATCTATTTATAAACATTACATAACTATGACGTTCTTCATCAAAATAATCATCATGCTCTATAATATCAAAACTTATGCATCCATTATTATCTATGTAATAGCTATCTATTTTATTATTTATTATTGATTCAAAAGTTTGGCACCATGTGTGCCAATTTGAAAATAGATGTATTAATTCTCTTTCTTTCTCTGTGTATTTTTCTGGATTTTTCAATTGTGGATCGCAATATTCAGAATTCCAGTTAGAATGGAACCATGTACGAATTTTTGATTTGTCTATATCATAATAATCTTTTTTTGTATCTTTATCGATATGATGATAAGTGTTGGATGAAATATTGCTATCTCTTGGTTTATTCATATTAATGAATTGTATAGCTTTCTCGAAATGCAATTGTGCTGCTTCTTGTATGTATCTATATCCTTTTTCTTTATTTTGTTCATTATTACTGAAATACAGTATAATACCTAAAAGAAATAAAACCTCAGCATCCTTATGTGGAATCAGTTTTGTAAAAAGGTCTATCCAGTCATCTGTAGTAAATTTTGTTGCTGCTCTAGAGTGATACATCTTTTTTATATATTCAATATCATTTATTAAAAAATCTTTTAGAGAAATAGCATTATTTATGAATACTTTATTTTCTAACCAATAATATGCTAATCCTTGTAGATTTTGAATATTATTTAAAGTAACCTCTTCTTGAAAGAAAAAAGTAATAAAATCGAATATATTTTGAGTACAATTAAGTGATTTGCAATTGTAATTTTGCACTTTTATAGCTAATTCGTTTTCTCCTTGTTGCTTTAACCATCTGACCAAACGTCCATCTAATAACGGTTGAATGTCTGATATATTAAAGTTCCTCTTTAAAGAATCGAGTGAAGTATGTTCCTCTCCACCTGACTTGATTCGAATCTTTACCGGCTTTGCTTTCGCAATCAGTTTCATAACTCTATGCTTTTAAGAAGTTCATTACTTTTTTTGCTACAGATTTTGCTTTTGTTACAGCTTTTTGCACTACAGGTTTGACAATCTTAGCTAAAGTGTTTATACCTTTTCTTACTGCAATTTTTGTTCCAATTGTAATATATCTTTCCGAAGCTTTTATAATTGGAACTACCGTTGTAGCTGGAGGGTAGATTTTTGTTAATGCGAAGCATAGCTTATCAAGTACTACAGGCACTCCCTTTTCGATTATCTTGTCGGCAACGGCAATCGCTCTCACGGCTGCGCGGTCTATCAAGGCATCTGTTGCTTCTATCGAATCCAATTCGCCTGTTGCAGTCTTATAAGCAACTTTTAGTTGCGTTAATCCTTCGTCTACGGTACTGGCTATTTCTATAGGGCTACTTGGTATTTTAAAAGGTAGTAGCCCTTTTTCTTTGGCAATAACAATTGAGGTAGTGAACAGTTTCTTTAGTATTCCTTCTTTTTTGTCGTTCATCGGCAAGTCCAGAAACTCTTTAACGCATTTGAATTCGCGTATCATGGGGAATTCTTCTGCATTCAATTCATTGCCTAATAGTAATGACTGTAAAGCAGTCATTTGTGTGATTTCTTTCTCGAATTGCATACCGAACTCATTACGTCCGTAATCCTCGTTATATTCTGCGAATTTCATATTCTGTTATTCTTTAGCTGTTGTTTCTTCTATTACCTTTTCATTCGTATCCGAGATTGCTGATGCGATTTGTGCTTTCTCTTCTTCTGAACGTCCATCAGTTATGCGATCCATCTCGTTCAGCATCCAGCGTTTACGTGACCATCCGTCAGCTTTGGCCTTTTCCAATGAGTTGGCATGTTCATTGAAACTGTCAATCAATCCATTTGTTTCTTTCAGTAGATTGATTTGTTCTTCCGGCAAATTCCATTCTTGACACTTGTTCTCAATCAACACATCTATATCCTGTTCGGGCTTATTCTCATAAGCTTCCAATAAAGAAGTGAGAATATTTTCAAAAGTTTGTTCCATAATAATTATTCATTAAAAAAATCTTTTAAATCTTCAGACGTATATTCCAGTTCTCTTGCAATTTTTTTTAGATAGATTTTTTCTGCAAGACTAATTTTTCCATCTAATTGATATAGGTATATTATTTTCTTTAGAAGAGAAATAGAATAAGAGTCATCGTCTTTAAGTAAATTAATATCAACCTGAAATAATTGTTCCGTATTGTATGAACTTGCAAGTAATAATTGTTCTTCTTCTGACAAAGATGAATTTTCAATCTCATTGTCTACAAAGCTTCTCTTCTTTTCTGTAAAATTATGGTCTATCTTGGCAGCATTTATAAGAATCATTAAAGATAGCATCTCCTTATTTGTAATTTGTTCTTCTTTTTTTATTGATTCATTTGATATATCCTCATAAGTACTATATTGTTCTTCATTATTATGATTTTCCTGATAATTCTCATTTATCACAAACATTTCTTCTTGTAATTTATGTTGAAGTCTTTTGGCACTTGGTCGAAATGTTGCTAATGTGAGGCCTCCTGAAATTACACCACCTAAAATAGGTATAACTTTTCCAAGTCCTTTTGCGAAAGTGTCTTTAGTTAATTTTACTCCAATCCATTTTGCTATTTGCTTAATAATCGGATAATACATGGTCTTAGTTAAAGCTTTCTGTGGTAGCCTTTTAACAACTTGTTTGGCGAATTCTTTAGCAAGACCTTTGATTGCTTGGTTAGCGGCAGAGGCTCCCATCATAACCCCGACAAATAGTGTTAACATATCAGAAGCAGTGTCCGTTAAATTCCCATTTTCATCTCTCAAATCTGGAAATCCATATAGATACGCAAGCTTTTGAGCCAGAACGAAAACATGCCAATAATATTGGGTCATATCTGCAGGGATGGTTCCTGCCATTGCAAATCCTCCCGGAATACCGGCTACAGCAGAAATAGTTGTTACCTTTGTAGTATGGCTATTTATACATGCGTTGGCAATTCTGTCTATTATCTCTTTGGATACCCCATTTATTGGTCTGTTCGATATTGCTAGATTTAGTTGTTCTGGTGAACAATAATTTTTGAGCTCTTTTTTCAAGAAATCGTCTCTATCAACTTTTACTCCGGGCATAGATAGAGCTGCTCCCATAACTTTATTCCAAATAGTTACTTCACTTGACATAATCTTATAGTTTATTTCTTTGTTATGATTTTGGTTAACAACTTAAATCCTTTTTCTACAATAGTTGCGTAATCAGGGTTATATGTGCCACAATAAGGACAGATTGTACCTCCTTTTAATTGTGTAAATGTTTTGTGGCATTTTTTACATGTATAAACTTTCATATTCATAGTCTTATCTTTTTATATTATAGTATATTTTTGCTGGTTTGATTCTCATTTTATGAATATCATTCGCATTCTTTATTTGATATTTTTTCTTGGATGCTGATGATATGCCAATATAAATTCACCTCTAATTATTCTTTTAGCACTTCCCTGAAATACCTATTAAAATCAACCTTTTTATTGTTCCAAGCAGGAGATGATGGATGATATGGATTGATTATAGCAATAGGATGGCTTACGCCAGGCACTTGCAGATGGCAGATATACCATTCTGTACGTTCTAATTCTGAGCGATCTATCAGGTAAGCATTCTGTTCGCGCACTCTTGAATTGAATACACACCCCCAAATCACTACAATGTGTGGTTGCAATTCGCGGAGAGTTTCATTGAAGGCTTCAAAATCGCGTTCTGAAAGATCAGATGGTTTAGTGTCGCGGTAATGACCTGCTTTAGCAGGCAGAAAGAATTGTACGTAGTTGGTAAATGCCACGTAACTCCATACATCGGCATACTCACGTTTACCCACTATCGAGCTCAGATAGGAAGCAAAGCGCTGATATGTTTGTGGCGCATCACTGATGGCATTGGATGGCTCATCGTGAAGAGTCGCACCGCAAGCCTGATATGCCGGGCATATGGTATCGAATTCTGATGAGTCTTTGCGTTCAACATCCGTACAGCGGTTGAAGTAGGGGCAAGCCTGTTGATCGCAGTAAAAACTGGATCCTACTACAAGTATCCGTTTGCCACGGATACCTTTTGTGTAGTTTGAACCTACGAAGGGGTTGAAAAATCTGTTTTTCATATTTACAGTCATTTATGGAGTATAAGACCTTTTGTTTTTCACTCCGGTTATTAATCTGCTGTAAAATTAGATGGTTGTTGTGGAATGTTTACTTTACGTAAAGTAGTTTTTCAGTTTTGTTTGGGCGTATTGCTCATTCTCGTGTATTTTTTTCTTGTTCCCTGAGTTTTTCGTTGTACCACGTATTTGGCTGATAAGGGTTTTCAGATTTGCCTCGCCTACAAGTAAACCGTCCTGATTGAGCAGGACGTTGCCGATAGCTTTCCAAGGTATGGATCTTTTTTTATAAATTTTTCGCTTCATGAGTTCACCAAAATAGGCTTCGACCAGAAAGGCGAATCTTGTAGGAGATTCGTTGATGCTCCATGCCATCTCGTACAAGTAGTTACGGCTAAGCAGATGCTCTGTCTGACACCAATCAAAGAAGCGAAGCACTTCATCTTTGATATTTTCTGCTTTGCCATTCTCGCCGATATTCTCAAATGCTTTCTCTGTGCAGGGGAAATAAGGTTTCTTGACTGTTTTTTTCCTTGGTATGGGATTGTACCAGTCTATCTTGCCGGCAAAATAGGTTTCGTAAATCCTGCGGATAATCTTGACTGCACGGAAAGCCACTTCTACAATATCTTCGTCTTCGCTCAACGATATCCAGAATGGCCAATAAGTATTGTCATTCACATTATCGGTTTGCCGGAAAAGCATGTTAAAGTATGGATTGTCAAACGTATTGCCAAGTACTTGTGCGGCTATGGGGCGAATAACAGCCCATTCTCGGTCGAAACTTTCTTTGTGTTCGTCGATAGTACCTCTAAGTACTACCCCGAATGCTCCATAATAGATACCTTCAGAAGGCGCGTCTGTGCAGTATTCAATGTTGAATGTATAAGCACGGCATCCGTCTTTCGAAATAAGCGGTGCTCCGTATTTGTACATCATGTGTACAGGCATTTGCTTGTCTCTTACCGTATCATCACGATGAAGTAATGGATTTCCTTCTTTATCTTCTGCAATATTATCCAAACTGCAGGAACCATCTAAGAGCTGCATTTTTGTAATGTATTTTCCAGATGCGATATAATTCATATTGTCATTGGTAAGCTTCTTCATATCCATCTATTTTATAAACTATAACTAAGATACATTATTTTATGGTATGGTTAATAATTTAATATTAGAAAATTAGTAATAGTAAATGTTTGTAGAACATGACGATTATAATACTTTATCAATAAAAATTATTATAAAATAGAATCATTCTTCATTTATTTTTTCTCCCCAAATACTTTGTCAAAATAATCACCATCCCAATTTCCACGATGGTAATCAGTCCGCAGTAGGCAATAATCTTTGGGATTAATCTGGAGTGCAAAGGTTCTGCATTTTCTATTATATGATGCAAAAAAAGAAAAAGGCAAGCAACAGAAATTTTTAGGAAGAATAATCAGCTGATGATAAATAGTCAGATATTTTTTCGGCAGGAAAGTGGAATGTAATAAAAATTTCTGTCGTGCAGATTTATATCCACAAAACCCCGTGTGAGGTTTCTACATTTGCAGAAACCTCACACGGGGTTACTTATATCTTATCAGCTGGCAGCACGCAGCTGGTTGAACAAGTCCTTCTGTTTTTCGGTCAGGGAGGTCGGGATATTGATGTGGTACGATACAATCATATCGCCAAACTGGCCGGTCTGTTTGTACACCGGGAATCCTTTTCCTCTCAAACGGACCTTCGTGTCGTTTTGTGTACCCGGCTTTACTTTCAATTTGACCATTCCGTCCATGGTCTTCACCTGTACTTCTCCACCCAGCACGGCAGTGTACAAGTCGATATTGACGTGGGTATAGAGGTCATCTCCCTTCCGTTCGAAGGTGTCATCCTTATCGATGACAAAGGTGATGTACAAGTCTCCGTTTTCTCCTCCGTTCATGGCTTTCTGGCCGTAGCCTTTCAGACGGATGGTCTGTCCGTCGGCCACTCCTGCCGGCACAGTGATACGGATATTTTCACCGTTGATGCTGAAAGTCTGTTTGTGGGTGACGTAGGCTTCATTGAGCGACAAGTGCATCTGTGCTTCTATATCCTGTCCCCTCGACATGGTGTGGTATCCTCCTCGTCCACCTCTTCCGTGGCCGAAAAGCTGTTCGAAGAAGTCGGAGAAGCCGCTTGCTCCTGTTCCTCCAAATCCTTCCGTAAATTCACCGTCGTTCATGGAGTACCAGTAGCCGGAGCCACCGTGCTGTTGCTGTGCCCTGCTGTATGCCTCACGTTCCTGCTTAAACTCATCGGCATGTTTCCAGTGTTCGCCATATTCGTCGTATTTCTTACGCTTTTCCGGATCGCTTAATACTTCGTTGGCTTCATTCACTTGCTGGAACTTTCCTTCTGCCGACGGGTCATCCTTGTTCAGGTCAGGATGATATTTCTTGGCCAACTTCCGGTATGCCTGCTTGATTTCATCCTGAGTGGCATTACGGTCTACTCCCAAAATCTTATAGTAATCAATAAATGCCATATATCAATCGTTTTAAGTTAGTTCCAAAATAAAAACTCTCGCCCACAATGGATGCAGACGAGAGTTTTCCGTTATTTGTGATGATTAATGTATTTCAATCACACGATTAATTTTTGCTTTTTCTTCCTGAGAATACTTTGGCAGCTCAATAGTCAATACACCATTTGCTACATTGGCAGTAATCTTTTCCTTATCGACATTGTCGGGCAAGTAAAGTGACTGCTGGAACTTGGTGTAAGAGAACTCACGTCGTAAGTATTTTTTGTTTTCCTTGTCTTCGTTTTCAACTTTCTTTTCCATGGAGATGACCAGTTCGTTTTCATCACCCAAGTGGATATTGAAATCCTCTTTAGTCATTCCCGGAACGGCTACTTCTACTTTGTAATCCTTGTCGCTTTCCACCACATTGATTGCAGGTGCGGTAGCGTTTGCTTTTTCCATCCAGTTGTTATCGAAGAAGTCATTAAAGATACTTGGTAACCAGTTCTGATTGTAATATTTTCTAGTCGGCATCATAGTTGTAATCTCCTATTTTTTAGTTGTTAATCAATTTTGTTTCTGAACCCGAACCCTTTTGAAATTCAAGTTCACTTACTCTTTTGCAAACAGTGTACCACAAATCTTGAATGGAGGTTGTTGTAACTTCCATTTTTAATGTAATACCTTTATTTTAAACCTTCTATGCCGATTTTTAAACCTTTACAAACTATATTAGCTGTCTGATGGAATGGGTTGTAACAAATTGTCACTTTAAATTTAAATTGTAAGGACAAAAAGTCTTATTCTGTGACATATTGTCATTTATTCACTCTTTGAGTGCCGTAATCTGATGGAATGTGAAGACAGACGCTTTTCCTGCATCGGTGCGGGAATGATGGATTTAAGAGTATCTATAACCGCATTGACCATTCTTTCGCGGATAAAGTCTTCTTTGATAAGAATAGATACGTGGCGTTGTGCCGGAGGGTTTGCCTGAAGAGGTAGGACGTGGGCTTTCTGTTTCTCGGTTAATGACGCAATATGAAGTTCGGGGATGATGGTATATCCACCGTTTCGGTCCACGATTTTTATGAGGGTCTCGATGCTTCCAGCCTCGTAGATGTGGTTGCCGATGTCTTTGTTTTTGCAGAAATTCATTCCGCCGTTGGGCACACAATGACCTTCTTTCAGAATCCACATTTGTTCAGGAGGGAGGGTGCCGTTGGTGATGCAACTTTTGGCCTGGTCGCATGCTTCAGAAAAGTAGGCCACGAACTTCTCGGTATAGACCGGAATCTCTAACAGGTCGTTCAAGTCCTCCGGCGGGGTGGTCAGGATAATGTCCAGGTTGCCATAGTGCAGTTCCTGTAGCAATGATTTGTTTTCTTTCTCATCAATGAACAGGCTTACGTGCGGGTAGGTTTTCCGGAAATGATGGATAAAGTCGGGTACGAGGTAGGGAGCAATGGTGGGCAGAATACCGATACGCAGGTTACCGTTCATGCTGTCCGTTTCGTCGGCTACTACCTCCTTTATGCATTGGGTTTCATTCAGTACAATCTGTGCCTGGCGGATGATTTTTTCACCGATGCGGGTAGGGGTGATATTTTTCCGGTCGCGGTTGAATATCTTGACATCAAGTTCTTCTTCCAGTTTTTGAATCATCGCACTGAGGGTAGGCTGTGTCACGCCACACGCCTCGGCTGCAAGTACAAAGTGGCGGTACTTGTCCAGTGCCACGATATATTCCATCTGTTGTAACGTCATGGTTCAATAGATATTATCAATACAAAGATAAATAAAATCTGTTGTGCCCCTGCGTATTTCCCTCTACATTTGCATCAGAAATAAACAAAAAAGGTGTTGACAATGAAAAGATTATTTCGTAATTGGGATGTTCTCCGGGTGATACGCCTCCTTTCGGGAGCTGTGTTTGCCGCTTATGGTATCTATGCCTCAGACTCCCTGATGATAGTATTGGGCGGGTTGTTGATGCTGATGGCCATGGTGAACTGGTCCTGCTGTGCAGCAGGAGGATGTGACATCTCGTCCGGGAACAAAGCATTGTATAAGGATTTTGTGAAACCTTATCAGGCAACAAAGGAAAGTAAGTAAAAATTTAAAAACAGAAGAATATGAGTGCAGTACATTTAGCCAAAGCAGATTTTTTGACAAGAGTAGCAAACTATGAAGTGAATCCGAACGAATGGAAATTCCTAGGTGAGCGTCCGGCCTTGATTGATTTTTATGCCACTTGGTGTGGCCCGTGCAAGATGCTGGCTCCGGTATTGGATGAGCTGGCCGATGAATATGCCGGACAGGTAGACATCTATAAGGTGAATGTAGACGAAGAGGAAGAACTGGCAGCCTTGTTTGGTATCCGCAGCGTGCCTTCCCTTCTGTTTGTGCCGATGAACGGAACTCCGCAGATGGCACAGGGAGCCTTGCCAAAGAAGAACCTGAAGGAGGCCATTCAGAATGTGTTGTTGAAAAACGATTGAGGTGATATATTCAGGCAACTATAAAAAAAGGAGGGCTTTAGAGCTCTCCTTTTTTTATGGCTTCCATGATGTTGGCCGGAGCACGTTCGGCCAGTAGTTCTTTTTTCATATAATCCATGTAGGGGGCTACGTGTTGGAAGAACTGATGGTATCCCTTGCACAGGTAGTTCAGCCCCGGCTCACCGTCGGCTGTGCGGGCGAAACGGTTTTTAGGGCATTCACCGTTGCAGGCAAAGAGGAATTCACATTCCTTGCACTGGCGGGGGAGGGAGTCTTGTTTCATTTGTCCGAACTTCATCTGGCGTTCGCTGTACATCATTTCCACCAGTGTTTTTTCATGAATGTTGCCCAGCTTGTATTCCGGAAATACAAAGTGGTCGCACGAATATACGTCACCGTTGAATTCCATGACGCCGGCATGTCCGCAAGTCTTGGCCATGGTGCAGACGCCCGGCTGCGCACCTACCCAGTTGGCCAGGGTAGAGTCGAACAACTGGATGAAGAAATTGCCTACATCCTGGCGTACCCATTCGTCAAACAAGGTGCAGAGGAAGTTTCCCCATTGTTCCGGTGATACGGAGAAATCGGCTAATTTTTCGTCTTTCTGTAACGGACTGGCCAGGTGACGGCCGTCGGCATGGGGACTGATACGCTCTACAATCGGGGTAAACTGGATGTAGTGGCAGTCAATTTCCTTGAAGAAATGATAGAAGTCCAGCGGATAGTCTGCGTTGAAGTCATTCACTACGGCCAGGGCGTTCCATTCTACCCCGTGTTTTTTCAGCAAGTGGATGCCTTGCATTACCTTGGTGAACGACGGGCGTCCCTGACGGTTCTTGCGGTACTCATCGTGAAACTCCTGTGGTCCGTCGATGGACACGCCTACCAGCCAGTTGTTCTTTTTGAAGAATTCGCACCACTCATCTGTCAACAAGGTACCGTTGGTCTGGATACAGTTGTCGATGGTACGTCCCCCGGCATATTTCTGTTGCAGTTCCATTACTCGCTTGTAGAAGCTGAGCGGACGCATCAGTGTTTCTCCGCCGTGCCAGGTAAAGAGTACCTGCGGCATGGTCTGCGAGCCGATGTATTCACGGATAAATTTTTCTAACAGCTCGTCGCTCATCACGTGCTTGGAGATGTCCTTGTATAAATTTGCCTTTTCCAGGTAGTAGCAATAGTCGCAAGCTAAGTTGCAGACTGCTCCTACGGGTTTTGTCATCACGTATAGCGGACGGGCAAAAGGTGCAATGGTTTGACTCATGGTATTGGGTTTAATAAGTTTCAAGTTATTTCTTTTCGTCGGACAGATGCGCCAACAGTCCTTCACACGCATCTTCCAGTATGTCGAGCACATTCTCGAAGCCTTGAGCGCCTCCATAATAGGGGTCAGGCACGTAGTCGATTACCTTGGTACGGCAGAAATCAGTCATGCGGTGAATCTTCTGTTCACTTTCCACGTCGGGTGCTTTGTCGCGCAGGGCATCGATATTGCGGTCGTCCATACCTAAAATCCAGTCGAAGTGATAGAAATCTTCCGTGCGCACCGGACGCGAGCGGTGGGTCAGCTGGTAGCCTCTGCGGCTGGCGTGAGCCCGCATACGTTCATCGGGCAGTTCTCCTTCGTGAAAACCGCTGATGCCTGCGGAATCAATTTCAAACTCTTTTTCTCTTCCTGCCCGGCGCACCAGCGTACGCATGATTTCTTCGGCAGAAGAGGAACGGCAGATGTTGCCGAGACAAACGAAAAGTATTCTTTGTTTCATCATTTATCAAGGTGTAAATACTGTTTAAAACGTGCTACATCCGTATTCAGGATGAGGCTTTCGGGAAACTCGGTTTCCTTGACCAGCTCCAGGGCATGGTCGTAAGTCGCAATGTCGAATGAGATGTGTGCATCGCTTCCCAAAATGACGGGCACCTCATATTGCTTGCAGAGACGGAGTATCTCTAAGTTGTTGGGCCTTGCCTCCACTTTGTTGCGGCAAGGCTTCAAGGAGCTATTGTTGATTTCCAGCAGGGTGTGATGGGCTTTTGCGGCCTGCACAATCGGTTCAAAAAGCAGCTTGGCCGTACCGTCACCCGGATGGCTGATGATGTGGGTGTAAGGATTCTCGATGGCTTTTATCATCCCTTGTGTATTTTCTTCGGGAGTTCCCGGCGTGTAGCACAAGGAATGGATACCTGCGATTCGCAAATCCAGCAAGTTCATGTGGAATTCATCCAGGTCGAGCGTGCCTTGCGTGTCGAGGATATTGATTTCCGCCCCAAGCAGGAGTTCGATGCCGTACATCTGCCGCGGTACCACGTGCAGGTTGCGGAAGTAAATCAGGTGACAGCTTCCGGGAATACCCGGTGTATGCTCCGTGATGCCGAGTATTTTCAGGCCTTTGTCGGCGGCTGCCCGTGCCATTTCCTGCAGACTACTGAAAGCATGTCCGCTGGCAATAGTGTGCGTATGTACATCTAATTCTATCTTCATGTGTATAGGGTTTAGGTAGGGTCTACATCATAATATACCATCAGTGAGCGGAAGCGCTCATCCTCTATGAGGGTGCGTTGTACCTGCGTCAGGTAGCGGCGTACCTTGCTCATGGAAGCTTCCTGCTCTATCTTGATGACAATCTTCCGGATGAAAAGCGATTGTATCCGTGCCACGGGTGGTTTGTCCGGACCTAATATCCGTTCGCCCATGCCTTGTCGCAGGTGAGCGGCCATCAGGTCGGCTGCCTGGTTCAGGATGTCTTCCTTGCGGTGCTTCAAATATACATAAATCAGCCGATAGAAGGGAGGGTATTTGAACAGGCTGCGTTCTTCCATCTGTTCCTGATACAAACGGGTGTAATCGTTGGCCATAATCTGATGAATAAGCGGATTCTCCGGCGACTTCGTCTGAAGTACCACCAGCCCCTGCTTGTTCTTTCGTCCGGCTCTTCCGGCCACCTGTGCCATGAGCTGGAATGCCCGTTCGTACGAGCGGAAATCAGGATAATTCATCATCGAGTCGGCATTCAGGATACCTACCACGCTTACCCGGTCGAAGTCCAGTCCTTTGGAAATCATCTGCGTACCAATCAGAATATCCGTTTTCCCCTCTTCAAAGTCGTTGATGATGCGCTCGTAGGCCGTACGGGTACGGGTGGTATCCAAATCCATTCGGGCCACTTTGGCTTCCGGAAAAATCTGCTTGATGTCGTCTTCAATCTTTTCCGTGCCAAATCCGCGGTTCATAAGTTCCACTCCTCCACAAGCTGGACAGGCTGTAGGCACAGCGTAGGTATAGCCGCAATAGTGACACGTCAGCTGGTGAAGCCTTTTGTGATAGGTCAGACTCACATCGCAGTTCTTGCAACGCGGTACCCATCCGCAGGTGCGGCATTCAATCATCGGAGCAAAACCCCGTCGGTTCTGGAACAAGATGACTTGTTCTTTCTGCTCCAGTGCTTCCCGTATTTTCTGTAATAAAAGTGGAGAGAACTGTGCCGTCATCCGTTTCTTACGGGCCAGTTCCTTGATGTCCACTAACTCAATGTGTGGCAACTGAATCTGCTGATGGCGTTCGGTCAGTTCCACCAGACCATATTTCCCGTTTCGGGCATGGTAATAACTCTCCAGGCTGGGAGTGGCTGTACCTAACAGGGTTTTGGCCCCGTACATGGAAGCCAGCATGATGGCGGCATTCCGTGCATGATAGCGTGGGGCAGGGTCCTGCTGCTTGTAGCTCGTTTCATGTTCCTCGTCCACGATGACCAGTCCCAGTCGCCGGAACGGAAGGAATACCGAGGAACGGACTCCCAATATCACGTCGTAACCTTGTTCGGTCAGTTGCTTTTGCCAGATTTCCACCCGTTCTGCATCCGGAAACTTAGAGTGATATACTCCTAAGCGCTTGCCGAATACCCTTCGTAACCGTTCGGTAATTTGGGTCGTCAGGGCAATTTCCGGAAGAAGGTAGAGTACCTGCTTTCCGGCTTTCAGCACTTCTTCTATCAGATGGATATAGATTTCTGTCTTTCCGCTGGCCGTTACGCCATGGAGCAGGCATACGTTCTTAGTCTGGAAGGAAGTCAGAGTTTCATAAAAAGTCCGTTGCTGTGCGGGGCTCAGGGTGTGTAGCGGAACCGTTTCCGCGTGGTCTCCCGTAAGTCGGCCAATCTCATGCAGGTACGTCTCCAGTATCTGTTTGTCTACTAAGTTCTTGAAGACGGATTGCGTCTGTCCGGAGGCATCGAGCAACTCCTTCTTGCTGACTTCCCGGATATTTTTCCCTTCGGTGTTCCATCCCGACAATTCAAGGTATTTCATCAGGATGGCCTGCTGCTTGGGAGCCCGTGCCAGTAAATCAAACTGAATGTGCAGGTGATGTTCGTTCTGCAACGCTTCTGTCAGTCGTACCCGTACTTCCGTACGCGGTTTGTAGCTTCGCTTGATTTCTTCCTTGATGCAGATGGCCTCTTTCTCCAGCAGCGACTTGATGACCGGCAACAAATTCTTCATGCCGCTGGCCTTCTCCAGTTGGGTGACGCATTGCTCCGGGTCGGCACTGAGCAAGTCCAGAATACGCTGTTCCCGAGGAGGGAGCGGTTCCGAGGCCACAAAGTCCGGATTGTATTCCACCAATGTTTCGCTTTCCAGTTTCATACCCGAAGGAAGGGCTGCCTTGTACACGTCTCCCAATGTGCAGAGGTAATAGTCGGCCAGCCATTTCCAGAAAGAAAACTGCTGTCCTAACAAAACCGGACGTGAATCGAGCACTTCCGAGATGTCTTTGGTTTCATACGCCTCCGGAGCCGTTTCGTGTACCTTGGTGACAATGCCCGTATAAAATTTTTTAGGACCGAAAGGTACGATGACCCGGCAGCCAGGCTGTATGCTCGCCTCCATACCTTCCGGAAGCGAATACGTGTACTGGCTGGCAATAGGCAGGGGTACTATGACATCCACGAATTTTTTCATATTGCAAAGGTATAAAAAGCCCCTCACATAGGTGGTTCCCTCCTGAAACTTTTATAGATTTGTATCGCTGTTTTTAATCTTTAATTCAAAATGAAAATTTACAATATCGGAATTATCGGATGTGGTGGCATTGCGGAAAAAATGGCGGCCACGCTTGGAGGGATGAAAGGAGTGAAACGTTATGCCGTGGCTTCGCGTACGGAAGAAAAGGCGAAGGCCTTTGCCGGGAAATGGCAGTTTACGAAAGCTTACGGAAGTTATGAAGAACTGGCCTCCGATCCGGAAGTGGATTTGATTTATATTGCCACTCCTCATGCCATGCATTATGACAATGCCCGCTTGTGTATTGAGAAGGGAAAACCGGTGCTGTGTGAGAAGGCTTTTACGGCCAACGCCCGTCAGGCTGCCGATTTGCTGAAACTGGCTGAAGAAAAGAAAGTATTCCTGACCGAAGCCATCTGGACCCGTTACATGCCACTTTCATTGAAGATTCGTGAGCTGTTAGAAGAAGGAGTGATAGGCACGCCCCATATCTTGTCGGCCAACCTGGGGTATGTGATTGACGATAAAGAACGTATCTTGCGTCCGGAACTGGCGGGAGGCGCCTTGCTCGATTTGGGTGTGTACCTGCTCAACTTTGCTGCCATGTATTTCGGAAAGGAAGTAGCTTCCGTGCATTCCGTCTGTCAGAAAACGGATACGGGAGTGGATGCACAGGAAAATATTACGTTGCTGTTTGAGGATGGCAAGATGGCTGCCTTGCAGGCAAGCATTCATGCCGCTACCGACCGCATGGGTATCATTTCGGGAGATAAAGGCCATTTGATAGTGGAAAACATCAATAATCCGCAATCGGTCAAAGTGCTGGATACGAATTATCAGACTGTAGCCGTGTACGATGCTCCGCAACAGATTACAGGCTATGAGTATCAGGTGTACGCTTCACTGGAAGCAATTGAAAAAGGCTGGCTGGAATCGCCTTACATGCCGCATGCCGAGACACTTCGTATCATGCAGCAGATGGATGCCCTTCGCCGGGAATGGGGAGTGGTGTATCCTTGCGATAACGATAAACGGTTTATATAATACAAAAAGGAAACCTCCTTTCAAGTGAATATCCAGTGTCACCTGAAAGGAGGTTTTTTATGGTTCTCTATGTATCTTTCTTTAGAACAGATAAGCTACAGAAACCTGCCATGTGTTCTGTTTGAAACCGATAGTAGTTAAATCATCCGGGTCGCCGCTATGTATCTTTCCATTGTCTTTTAATGCAAAGTTATAGTTGGCTCCTACCTGCAAATGGCCAAGAAGTTTCAAGCCGGCACCGACATTGAAGCTGGTCGTGTTTTTCTTGAATTCACATACATTGTCAAACCAGCGGTCGCCTACATTGAATCCGAACTGAGGACCTACAGCTACGTACGCACCTACCAGGCTGCTGAATCCGACAGTCCATCTCAGATTGATAGGAATTTCTATACTTTTCTTGGTTGACGTTCCTTCTTCAGAATCTACGCCAAATTGGTTATACATTGCAGAGGCGTCGATACCTAATCCTAAAAGTGGCAGGGTGAATTCTGCTGTCGGACCGATAAAGAAGCCGGTTCTGTTGTCTGACTTGAATGTTTCTTCAGAAAGATGTAGTTTGGAAACATTCAAACCACCTTTTACTCCAAATTTTATTTGGGCTTGCGCCGGAATGGCAAGTGCCAGACAGGCAATTACCATCAGTGTAGAGAATAATTTCTTCATATATTACTTCGTTTAGAGGTTTTTACAAAGTTAGATATTAATTGGAAATAAAAAAGAGGATGCTGAAGAAATGTGCATGTGAGAGTGAATTAATTACGAAACAACTTCGTGCTTTTGTCTTGTTGTTTGGCTATAACTGAATTTACTCTCTACTTTTTTAATAGGCTTGTTACTGAAAAAGCTCACATGTTTTTTTAACTTTTTCGGTTTGGAGTGGCGTATTGGTAGAAAAACAAAAAATCCTGACTCTTTTGAGAATCAGGATTTTAAGTGGTGCCACCAGGAATCGTAATCTAACGATAAGTGGCTGAATATCTTTGATGTATCTTTTAGCTAAAGAAGTAATCTCCCGCTATTGCTCCACCGGATTCTTGCAATATTTTGCAGTGTCTTGCGGAGTCGATTTCCTATTACTCTACAAAGGTAACGCTTTATTTTGAAATACAAGCAGATGTCTTGTGTTTTTGCTCCACCTCGGTGTGGGATACATCTAAAAACATAAATATCATTTACCTCAAATATTTATGATAAGTATATTAGCATTATATACACTCTTTTAATATTTTACAAGTAATCAATTACGATAACACTTTCTCTAAGTTTACCAATCTTATCACTTTGCTGAGGACTCGTTTTTAAGTCCCTTGCTTTGCGTATTTCTCTAACATTGAAGCCGTAAGATTCAGCGATATCTGCTATAATATAATCAACAGGAATTTCAACACCGTAATATGCTGAGTTCGCTACATTGAAATAAATAACTCCACCCTTTCGCATTTTTTTTGAAAATTCGGAAAACAAAAATTGCATATCTTCAAAATATGCGCATATCATATTTATAATATCAGAATTCCACGTTTTGCATTTGTTGTTGTACATCCTCATCAGACATCCTTTTAGTCGTTCATTATCAATCGGAATTATATTTTCATAAGGTATTTGTACATGAGACCTTAAAGTACTCTTACGCAACGTACGAAGTTCCTCATATGAATTTATAAGTTGTAGAACTTTTAACTCCAACATATAAATGTCCGTATAATCTCTAGAATTAAGATATGGTGGAGATGTTATTATCAGATCAACTTCTTTATTTGGTATAGTTTGTATATTTTTTCGAACATCTCCTAAATAACATATATCTGAGTTATGGACAATTGAGTTGCTTTTAGATATAATCCTAATATCTTCAGCAAAAATTGAATTTAATTTATCTAAAAATAAATTATGAATATCTTTTCTGCTCAAGATTCTATTTTCCCACCCCTTTTTATACGATAAGCACTTACCATTACGAAACAAATTACTTGATTGAAGAATGATTGAAGCTAAAGCAATTGTAAATAAGTTACTGTAATCTTTGTTGTCAACAACGGTCCCAATAGCATGCCTTACATCAAGAATGCCATCTATTGCACTATCATGAAAATTCCATTTTTTACTATTTGCATTTTTTACAATTGTATTACCAAAAGGCAATGGTTCAAATTTTCGAATATTACGACTTGTGTGAGATAATTTTTTTGCTATAGTTTTTACATAGTACTCAAATGTTTCTATATTGTATTTTCTGCATAACTTTACAGTAGACAAAAGATGCATAAATGGACTAACCTCGAAAGAATAACACTTTATATTATGATTCTGCAACTCTACTGGGGTTGTTCCACTTCCACAAAATGGCTCTAAAGCGCATTTAGGAACAAATGGTAATTCATCTAAAATGTTTTCGATAAATTCTTTGGAATAACCCTCAACAAAAGGATACCAACGATGCACAAAAACATTCTTGTTTTTGTCAAATTGCATCACCGAATTATATTTGTCTGTGAAATCTATAAAGTTATAATCTTTCATGAATTATCGAGGATTAATATTTATAACACGAAAATCATCTAATTTTTTATATCGATGAAAATGTATTTTTAATTCTTCTGGTATATTATCAGTCTTTATATCATTTCCTGTGTCTGGTAAGTTATCTTTACGAGCATCAAATACAACTAAATATCCGAACTTTATATTCTGTTTTTCTTCTAAAAGTTGATTGATATATCCAAGTACTTGTATGACTGCTGGGGGGTTAATTCTTGATTTAGTATATTTTGTTCCAAAGTCATTACCATCAGCATTTATACTTTCGCCCACCCATTTAATCTCAAGAAAGTATAAGTCTCGTCCTGTTTCATCTAATAATTCAATGTCTAATCTATCAAGATCTTCCATCATAACTTCTCGAGAAACAACAACTTTCATATGTTTTTTTATATAATTACGAATATCTTCTCTAAAACATTCTTCTGGTTTATTCCTTAACAAATGTTTATTCTCTTGGATAAATTTTTCATCTGTCACATTATCTATGCTCTTGATTTTTTTTAGAGCCTTAAGATGTGATTTTGAAACAAAAAATTTCACGTATGTATCTTGTTGTTTTAGAGTCTTACGGTATTCATCTAAAACTTCTTCAAGTTTATCTATCGTTTTAAGTTCTTCATATGCTTTTCTTGAATCACTAGTATAAAAAATTCCATCCCCATATTCGTTTCCATCAATAAAATAGTTAATTGTAGAATCAGGGTCAATTAGGAAGCAAACGAGATCATGATCCTTTGATATTCGAGTAAAATAACGACGAGCATCATTATTGTCTACAGGAAAAGGATCATTGTCAGAGTCTGTAATTTCTAAATTTGAGTTTACTTTTACAATACGATTAGTTATAAATTTTGATTCTTGAAATAATTTTTCTGCAAATTCATTAGCTTTATCCGCTAAAGATTTTAAATCCTCTTTGCTTATAATAATCAATCTGTAATCTGTATCTGAAAATTTACGTCTACACACACTTAAAAGGGTTCTCATCTTTTGAAATTGTGTTGTTTCCTGTACTCCATCACTTGTCCTCTGTTGAATATCTTTTTGCTTTGCTTGAAGCAAGGCCTTAAATTCTAGGTTATCTGTGAATTTCATAATAACTACCCTTTTATAATTTGGCTAAATATATAATCGAAATACAAACTGATATACTCTTCTTTACTTATGGAAGAAGTGTCAGACAATGTCTCTTCAAATGCTTTCTTAAAGTCATTCAAGACCAATAATGTTTCGTTTTCAGGAGTTACTTGAATCTCTGAAGACTGATTTGATTTAACCGAAATATCATATAAAGGATCATTCACAATAAATCCAAAAATCTTATTTTCTCCATATTTACTTAGTATTAACAGAATAGAATCTATCCAATTAATTCTTTCTTTATCCATTTCATCAACGCCATCATTAGAGGTTATTTTTACATCCCCATGCATATCTCCTTCTAAGCGATGTGAGGCCAATAGAAAAACAACACTTCTATATATTATTTCAGAATATGGACCAAATGTTGTCACGTTAAAGTGATATTGGTTAAATATATTTTCATCTCTATTGTTCATAAAAGAATACAGCACTTTTAACAGGTATATAAAACGCTGTAAAGTATCAACACTTATTGTATCCCATCCAATTTTACGTGCATGGGCTGTTATTGTCATTATATCAATATGAACCTGTATTAATTCTTTATTATTCATAACTGTGCGCGTTCTTTAATATTATTATATATTGCTTTTAACTGATTACTTGTCCCTTGAATTACAGACTTCTTTGCAATTTCTAATAATCCTATCAATGAAAATTGAACATTCTTACGTTCAATTAAATGGCTAATGAAAGAACTATTATTCAAATTGGATGTAATTATTATCGAATTAGGGTTGTTTAAGAATCTCATAAAAACATTTGCTGCATTTTTTTCATATGAGATATCCAAGCTACTATCAGGTGTCTCAACAATGTAAAATGTAGGTGTTTGATAAAAAAATGTCAGAATGCTCATACGGAACGAATGGTCTATAAAAAAACGCTGAGATTCAGACAAAGACTCTTCACTTCTACGTATTTTCCCATCTATTACAGGATAAAATCTCCTTATTGAACTGGTACTATCATATTTTGTATATGTAAGAGAACATTTAACTCCTAAAAAACTTTCTGCAAAAGAAGAGAATATATCTGAAAACTTTGAAACATTCTTTAGAATCTCACCTTCTATCTGTTTTGTCAAGTTTTGCTCTATTTTAGAATACTCTATACTTTTTCTCTGATATTCTTCTTTTTCTTTTAAATATTTTTCATATTCATCATATAGAGCTTGTAGCTTTAAAGGTTGATCGTTAGAAGAGTTCTTATACTCCAATTCTCTAATTTGTTGTAGTATTGATCTTCGTTTTAAATCGATTTCTTTATATTCATAATCTAAACGATCTAATTCATTTTCTAAAAATTTAACCTTCCGTTGTTTATTTGATATACTTTGGTAAAGTTCTTTATGAATAGCTGTTATTTCTTTGTATTTTTGATTAAGTTCTTTATCCTCAGAAAGGTGAATCTCATTATTACATGAGAAACAATGAGTAGGATGTATTTCTACTTTTCTTACAAGTTCTTCATCTGTTTGATTACACATTGGGCAAATATGATTTAACTGTATATTCTTTATATATACATCATACTGAGGATTTAACTGTTCCCATATTTTTGTGTTAAGGGCTTTTTCTACAGCATTTTTTTCTTTATCTACATCTGCAACTTTTAGGCTGGTTGTATTTATCTCACCTTGTAATTGAGATATCTCTAAAGAAATATTGTTACGAGATAAATGAATATTGTCCAATTGTGATTTTAGTTCACCTAGCTTATTTTTGAGTAATATAATATCTTCAGTTTTAGATTCTAATACTACATTTGCAGTATCACTATCTTTTGTTATTTTATTCAGAAGATTGGTTATAACTCTCATATCTTCGGACTTATGTCTAGATAAACTATCAAAATAGCGAGTTTGTCGTTGGGCTTCTTGTCGTTGAATATCTAGCTCTGGTTCATTGAAATATTTATTAAACAACTCATTTTGAACATCATACCTTCCGTCAAATCCGTCATTCCAAAGAACAGTCTTATGATCTTCTCCAAAAAACAATATTTCATTTACGAAAAAGATTAAATCATCAAAAGAAAGATTTGAATACCGAATTATAGCATCTTCATATTTGCTTAATAAATATGAAGATTGCATCTTAATAGATAGTTTTTCATATTTATCTTCTGAAATAATTGTACCTAATAATTTTTCATTATCAACTTGTACAGATAATAAGTTTCCACTATCTAGGCTCCTCTTTACTATAAATAGAGTGTTATTAATTTTAAAACGCAAAGAAACAGTAGCTTCTCCATCTACTATAATATTATCATCTTTTCTTGCACTAAAATAGTCCCATGGGTATAATAGTCTTTTTACTATAGCTCTTTCTTTATATGTTCGAGTATAATCTCGTTGTCTTTTATATAATCCAATAAGTCCAAATTTGATAATATTAACAAATGTAGTTTTACCCATGCCATTTCCTCCCAATATTAAATTAATTCCTTTTACAAAGTCGTAAGAATAATCTAATCCATTGGGATATAGAGTATAATTTTTGATATTTATACTTAATAACTCAGGTAGATATATTTGCCTACTCATAATTGCTTTATCTGATTAATTGTTAATATTTTAACATTAATATGACTTGTGAAAAAGCGTTAGTATACAAGTCACCTAATTTAAATACAAATATAGTGAAATTTTGTTGGAAACGTATTGTAATGATTGAGTTTCTCAAAATAATAAGTTGATATTATTATTTACTAACTTGTTAAAAAGAAGTCAGTAAATAATATGGATTATACCGATAAAACAAAGTATCCCTATTGGATTTCGAGTACTTATTATAAAGTTGAACCTAAATTGTGGTAGTGTATTTAATTTAAATCGTTGTATCTCTAAGATTTAATATGTATTAAAGAATTGTGTTTTCTCGCCATTAATGTGTAAATTTATTGTGAAAGATATTATAATTGTGAATAAACATTAGTGTCCACTAAAAAATCATAAAAGTT